>Ga0007827_10000020_pt1 | contig 60570 bp, 55 predicted proteins | sample CryBogCBE16Jul07_FD_60332 | JGI IMG/M metagenome (GOLD analysis project Ga0007827, IMG submission 60332) | Freshwater microbial communities from Crystal Bog, Wisconsin, USA - CBE16Jul07 | ecosystem: Environmental > Aquatic > Freshwater > Lake | place: Crystal Bog, Wisconsin, USA | collected...
AGGTTGGTCATGTGCACTTCAACATAGGGAAAGCTGATCGCACGCAGACAGTCCCGCAGCGCGTAACCGGCGTATAAAAATCCCGCGGGATTCATGACCAGACCATCGACTCCTTCATCGACAGCCTGATAGATTCGCGCAATCGCTTCCCCTTCTATATGCGTGTAAAAAATTTCTAACGCATAGTGATTTTGACGCGCATGCTCCCGCATCAGTTCGTCAAGTTCCGCGGCAGAGGTTGTGCCATATAACTCCGGCTGTCTCCTGCCTAGATAAGTCATATTGGCGCCTTGCAAAACTAATATTTTTTTCATTTTGTTCGCTTAAATTCTGTCTTGTCTTATTATGTATTTTCTTTGTTATACAGCAGTATATTTAGCACTGCAACCTATCCGGCAGGTTCTCTGGTTCAGTCTTTATTCTTAAGCGCAAAGTTGAAAATGGATCAACATGAAATGAACTCTTCGCAAGCCTTCGTGAAAAATACCACTGCAATTTTGTTTGTGATGAATGATATCGCTAGAGACATTGAGGACGAGTTCAATGACTGGTATGACACCCAGCATGTTCCAGAGCGTTTATCGATCGATGGTTTTTTATCAGCAAGTCGCTGGCATGCGCTAGGTCATTCACAAGCTTATATGGCGACCTATCATTGCAAGGGAATTGAAACTCTTGAGCAGTCCGCATATCTGGAGAGGCTGGAAAATCCGACGCCCTGGACACGCGAGATCATGCCGCATTTCAGTAATGTGGTGCGGTCGGTTTGTCATGAAACCTGGATGCAAGGGGCAGATGTTGGTACCCACGCCATCGTAATTCGATGTGTACCGCAGGCGGGTATGCAAACTCAGGGGCGTGATCTTTTGATTCGAACACTGACTGACTATATCGCGACAAATGCGTCAATCACGCGCGTTGCTTTGTGGGAGGCTGCGGGGGGTTTAGTCGCGCAAGCCAGTCCCGAGGAGGCTTTGCGTGGTGAGATTGATCAAAGAGTGAGTTGGGTTGTTTTTATCCAGTGTGCTGGGTTGGTCGACCCGAGCGTGCAAATTAACATGAGCAGCTGGTTTGAGTCTGCAGATTTCAAAGCCAGTCTCAGCCTTGAGGCCTGCGCGCAGTATCAGCGCTTAAGCCAACACAACGCGCAGCCATTCAAGTCTTCAACTGAGCTAGGTCATTAAATTTAGTTTGTTGTTGAAATGCCGGCTTTCTTGATCACTTGCCCCCAACGTGCGTAATCTTTTTGCATGAAGGCGCCAAAATCAGCTGGCGTACCAGGCATCACAATCGCGCCACCATCCTCGAGCTTTTTTTGCAGTTCTGGAACAGCGAGTGTCTTGTTCAAGGCGGCATTGATGTAATCGACTACAGCTCCTGGAGTGCCGGCGGGGGCCATCAAACCATACCAAACTGAAGCAATCATGGAGGGATAGCCGAGCTCTGTGAATGTCGGCAAGTCTGGCAGAGAACTATTGCGTTTGATGCTCACCGCAGCGATTGGCCGTAACTTGCCACTTTTTATATGTGGAAGAAGGGCGGGGATGCCATCGAACATCATGTCGACTTGTCCGCTGGCCACATCCACGACTGCAGGAGCGGATCCTTTGTAGGGGACATGCACCAGGTCAACTTTGGCCTCGATCTTAAAGAGCTCACCTGAGAGGTGTGGTGCGCTGCCAGTCCCGGCTGAAGCGAAACTCAGTGGTTTCTTTTTAGCCAGTTCGATCAGGTCTTTGACAGAGTTAACGGGCAACTGCGAATTGACTGCCAGGATAATGGGAAATTCGGCCAGCGCTCCAACAGGTATCAGGTCCTTGAAAGGATCGTAAGTCAATTTGTCATAGAAATAAGGGCCAATACCGTGTGTCGAAATGCCAGCTTGCAACAGGGTATACCCATCTGCAGGTGCGCGTGCAACAAATGCGCTTGCGATCGTGCCATTGGCACCTGCCTTATTTTCAACCAGAATGGGTGTGCCAAGCTCTTTGGCAAAACCTTCCGAGAGGGCACGTGCGACAAAGTCTGAGGCGCCGCCCGGGGGGACTGTAATAATCAGACGAATTGGCTTGTCTGGAAATTTTGCTGAGTCACTCGTCGTATTTTGCGCTGCAGACAGACTGGTCAGGCTGCAGAGCAGTAATGACATTAAAAATTTAAATTTCATTGCGTACGATCCTGATTCTTGAAGGTATGTCTGTGAAGATGAGTGATATGTATCAAGCAATATATTTAAGCAATATCCATACCTGGATCAAGCAATATCCATACCTGGATCAAGCAATATCCATACCAGGAACGATTCCGGGCGGTAGTCCTTCGATGTGTTTGCAGATGGCGCCCGGTGTGGTGAGCCAGATTTTCTCGCGGTGTGACACGATATGCTCAATGACACGTCTGAATTGGCGCAAACGATAGGGTTGCCCAAGAATAAAGCTGTGCAAAACAATGCTCATTACCAGTGGCCTGCGCGCAGACTCCTCCAGCAATTCATCGAACTGATCAATCAAACTCTCACAATACAGTTGTGAGGGTGTTCTGCGCGAAACACATTCGAACGAGTCATTGAGGTCGTGGGAATAGGGGATTGACAGGATGGGACCATGGGCTGTTTTAAACCAGACCGGCTGATCATCCAGCGGCCAGTCCATCATGTAGTGATAACCGGCTTCTTTCAATAAATCCAGTGAGTGATGGGTCTGTGAAATATACGGTGCTAGCCAACCTGTTGGATTTTTACCCTCGTGTCTGGCAATCGTCTGGGTTGCCTGCAAGATACACGCGCGCTCCTCGTCGAGGTTCATATCAGCCTGACGTTCCGCATTCGTGCGGCCATGTGCCACGATTTCGTCACCGCGCGCACTGAACGCTGCAATCATTTCCGGGCAATAGTCATAGAGTTCAGTATTAGTCAGCAGCGCATAGGGAAAATTGTAGGTATTGGCCAGATCAAGCAGTCTCCAGGCGCCTACGCGGTTGCCGTAATCACGCCAGGCAAAACTCCTTGTATTAGGCTGTGGGGCAGGGTTGGCATAATCGTTGCCCATACCCTCGCCAAAGGCAAAATGCTCAACGTTCAAGCTGAAATGGACTGCGAGCCTTTTCCCCTGCGGCCAACTGTAGTCTGGCCGGTTGTTGATCGCAGAATAATCATACCGATGGTGGGTTTTTAACATGATGCGCTGATGTCCTGATGGTCGGGCGTGTAATATTGCCAATTGATAATTTAAGAACAACTCATAAATATAATGCTGAATTAATCATGAATATAAAGCTCGCAGAGAATTTTCGTGCAGTTTTTTACGCTCCTTTTTATGCAACCTATGCCTTGGGATTATTCGCCAAGCAGGGCTTATCCATAAGCTTGCTGGATTCTCCTTCACCTGGAGCTGGAATAGCAGAGCTCGCGCAAGGCAATATCGATGTGATGTGGGGAGGCCCGCTGCGAGTGATTAAAGAGCGCGATCAGCATCCTCGCACGGGTGCCTCGCTCGTCGCTTTTTGCGAAGTCGCTGCGAAAGATCCTTTTTTCTTGGTCGGAAAAGCTGACCCGCAACGCTTCCAGCTGACTGATTTACTTGATATGAAACTAGCCTCCGTGAGTGAAGTCCCCACGCCATGGCTTTGTTTACAGGAAGATTTGCGTGAGGCGGGCGTGGAGCCTGCGGCGATCAGCAGAGTCCCCGACAAGCTTATGCAAGAAAATGTTCGTGCGCTTTTAAAAGGCGAGATTGACGTGGCGCAACTCTTCGAACCCTATGTTTCGCAAGCGTTGGAGCAGGGCGCGGGACAGGTATTGCATGCAGCCAACGCACGTGGTTATACCGCCTATACAACTTTTATCTCGACAGTCGATGGCATGCAGCGTAATCGGGATGCTTTTGATGCAATGATCCGTGCGATCGAGCAGTTTGGCCCCTGGCTGGCTGAGCACGGACCCATAGAGCTCGCCCGAGTGGTCGCGCCTTTTTATCCGGATCTGGCTCACACGACCCTTGTCAGTGCGATGACTCGTTACCAGCAAGCAGGTTTGTGGACCTGTAGACGGGTGATTTCACGCGCTGGCTTCGAACGACTGGGCAAGAGCATGTTCCATTCTGGTTATATCGGACGCGAGCCAGACTACGAGGATTGTGTGGCGCAACTTGCTCACGAGTGAGGTTGAAAGCTGTCAGGATCAGCCATAGGCCAACCGTACTCATAGACCGGGCTAGGTAGTGATCCTGTCAACAATACGCCTGGCGATAACTCGCTGTAAATCTTTGACATGAGCGTGACTTTGTTGCCCGATGTTCTGACAGCGATATGTTTGGCTGTCAGTTCATCAGGATGCTTGAGACCCGCGGCCTGTAAAAGTTCAGCTAAAGCATGTAAGGTATTTTGGTGGAAATGTGCGACCCGTGGTCCTTTGTCCATCGGGACCAGGCCACGCTGGCGGTCAGCATCCTGGGTCGCGACACCCGTTGGACAGCGTCCCGTATGACATTGCTGCGCCTGAATGCAACCAATTGCAAACATAAAGGCACGCGCACTATTGCACCAGTCTGCGCCAAGTGCTAAAACGCGCGCCATATCAAAAGATGAGGTGATTTTTCCCGAGGCACCAATTTTGATTCGGTCTCGCATGCCGATACCGATCAAGGTGTTGTGCACGAGTGTCAGAGCATCTCTTAAGGGCGTACCCACATGATCCACAAACTCAATCGGTGCAGCACCCGTGCCACCCTCAGCGCCATCGACCACAATAAAGTCAGGGGTAATGCCTGTTTTGACCATCGCTTTAGCGATACCGAACCATTCCCAGGGGTGACCGATACAGAGTTTGAAACCAACAGGCTTGCCACCCGACAAGCGACGCAGTCGCTGGACAAACTCAAGTAATCCGGCGGGAGTACTGAATTCTGAATGTGCTGCTGGCGAGTTGCAGTCTTCGCCGATTTTGACACCACGTGCCAGAGCTATTTCAGCCGTGACTTTACTGCCAGGCAAAATACCTCCGTGCCCGGGCTTTGCACCCTGCGAAAGCTTGATCTCAATCATTCTGACCTGAGGCAACGTTGCATTGGCAACAAAGTTTGACTCGGAAAAATGACCTTTTTCATCTCTGCAGCCAAAATAGCCAGAACCTATATTCCAGACTAAATCACCGCCAGGCTGGCGATGGTAGGTACTGATGCCTCCTTCGCCTGTGTCGTGAGCAAAATTACCGAGCTTGGCACCAGTATTCAAAGCAAGAATTGCGTTTGCAGAGAGCGCCCCGAAACTCATGGCTGAAATATTTAAAACCGATAGTGAGTAGGGTTGTGTGCAGTCAGGTCCTCCGACCGTAATACGAAAATCGGGATCCGTTATTTTCGTTGGAGCCATTGAGTGATTGATCCACTCATAGTCCTCACCATAAACATTTTCAAGTGTGCCAAAAGGGCGCTTGTCGATCTCTTGTTTTGCTCGTTGATAAACCAGCGACCTGCTTTCTCTGGAGAAAGGTGTCGGTTCTGTATCGTTTTCAAAAAAATACTGCCTGACAGCGGGTCTCAGTGATTCGAGTATGTAACGCATATGCCCAAGAATCGGGTAGTTGCGTAACGTCGCATGATGCGTTTGAAATAAATCATGAATACCTACTAACACTAAAAACCAGGACAAAGCCGATAGCACCCACCAGAATTCAGTAAACACGCCCCCTTGGGTCATAAGAGGCGCAAGAACGCTTAAGAGTGCAAAGAGCCAAAGTGCGAAGTATCGGGATAAAAATATGTGCATGATTAGCATCCAGTCAGACGTGGAGTTTTTTCAACAACTAAGCCAAAAAATGGACGGAAATAAACGCCCAGTGCATTACCTGCAAATGCAGCGGGTACCCAAAGCCAAGCGTGCAGGCTGCCGGAGATGATTCCGCTGAAATACGCTCCGATATTGCAGCCATAGGCCATCCTGGCACCAATGCCTAACAACAAGCCACCGACTATCGCGCCCATTAAGGAACGTAGGGGCAGTTGCCAGACTGGTGCGAATTTACCCGCAGCGCTTGCTGCGACCAATGCACCCAGCATGATGCCAATATCCATCACAGAAGTGAAGTCCTTTGTGACTGGATCCGTAATAACTTGCGGCGTTTTACTCCAGAACGCCCAGGTCGCTACGTCGACGCCAAAGCCATGCAGCACCTGTGAGCCCCACAATGCAAAGGCCGAGGTTATACCCCAGGGACGACCTGCCAGAGCGAGTGTAGCGAAATTCAGGATAACCAGAGCGATCGCCCCCCAGACTAAAGGCCAGGGCCCGTGGATGAATGAGGCATTTTGGTTAGGGACGGAGCTGATGGGCTCGATGCCTCCATACCTGCGTTTTTCAAGCACAACAGTTCCCCAGGCAATCAGTGCGAAAACTGCGAGATTGGCAAGCAGTGCGGGTGTAAGCCCCCATTGTTTGATCATTGAGTAGGGTTTGACTGCTGGTAATGTCGACCACCAGGGAAATAAATAGGCGCCAATGACTGAGCCAACTATAAAGAAAAAGAGTGTCACAAACATTCGCGTGTTGCCGCCACCCGCGGCGAACAGAGTGCCCGAAGCACATCCGCCTCCCAACTGCATGCCTATGCCGAAAATAAAGGCGCCGATCAAAACTGATAAGCCTGCCGGCGCAACCAGTCCATTGACTGGGTTGTTAAATAAAGTTCCAGCAGCGAGAAAGGGAAAAAATAACAATACGCCAATTGCGAGCATCACCATTTGTGCCCGCAAACCTGCACCACGGCCATTGGCAATAAATACTCTCCAGGCTTGGGTAAAACCGAAAGATGCGAAGTAAAGCGTGATGCCCATCAGTGCACCGACGATCCAGAGTGCTGCCTGTTTAATACTAACCGTCTGGAAAATATAAAGTGCGCCTATCAGAATCGCCAGACCAGCCAGACTAATAGGCAAGCTATTGATCTGTATTTTTTTTAGCTTTGCGAGAGAAGGATTTTGTGGATGTGTCAGGCTAGACATAGGGAATTCCTGAAGAGTGCTGTTGCACTCAGGTAAGAGTTTGCGTGATCCAGGCAAGGATAAATGAAATGGTGATGACTGAACAAATCGTTGAAATTAAAATCGCTCTCGCACTGGCCGAGGCGTCGCGCTGGTAGATTTGCGCCATCATGAAGGGGCCGGTCCCGACCGGAAGTGCGGCAGATAATATGGCAATCTGCGCCCACATCAAGGGCATGCTAAAAACATAAAAAACTAGAAACGCTGTCAGTAATGGCTGAACGGCGATTTTGAGCAAAACGATGCGCATGACACTGCGGTCAAACCCGCGCATTGGATTGGCCGCAAGAAATAGTCCGATTGCGACGAGTGCGCAGGGGGTGGCGGCTTCGCCCAGTAAATTAATATAGCGGTCAATAGCGCCAGGCATGCTTAAGCCTGAGGCCGACCAAGTGATCCCGAGTATGGGTGAGATCAGTAGAGGATTTTTAACCAGTGCCAGACAAACTTTACTCAAAGCAGGTCCTACTTTGCCATGCTCAAGTCTGGTGAGTTCAATCCATAAGATTGTTAAGGCGAACAGGAAAGAGACTGTAAACAGGGTGGTAATAATGGCAGGACTCAAACCTGCTTTGCCAAATACAATCAAACATAAGGGAATGCCCATAAATCCAGCATTGCTATAGGCCGAGGTCATGCACTGAATGATTGAGTCCGTTTTAGGTGTGGTGCTGTTGCTTGTCAACAATCTGTGAAGCCCTGCTGTTATCAGCATCCCGAGTGAGAACGCCCAGTAAAAACCAGGCTGAGCTAGTTCGGTGAGTTTGACGTGTGACATCGCATCAAAAAGTTGCGCAGGTAGCGCCAGGTAAATGACGAATTTATTCAGGCCCTCCATGCTCAGCGCGTTGAGCAATTTGAACCGTGCGCAGAGCCAACCCGTCAGGATCAGGGCAAAAACGGGAAAAGCAGCATGGATGACCGCAGCTAGCATGGATAGAGTTGAGAATTTTCTAGAATAAGCAACAATTCAGTTTACATTGTGAAGCAGTTATTCTGAGCGCGTAAATTTTTTGTTTAAATAAAAAGGTGCCTGCGTGTCGATTCAAGTCAGACTGGGGAGTTGGCCAGAAATAAAGAGTCAGGCCATGCCGATTCGTCTAGCCGTTTTTGTGCATGAGCAAAAAGTACCCGTCGAAGAAGAGGTCGATCAAATGGATCCCTTGAGTATTCACGCAGTGGCATTGAACGACCAAGGCTTGGCTGTCGGAACCGGCAGATTGCTGCCTGATGGTCATGTAGGACGTATGTCAGTATTGCTGCCTTACCGCAGCACAGGCGTAGGCAGTGCACTGCTCACAGCGCTAGTCGAGCAGGCGCGGCGTTCAGGATTTGAAGAGGTAATTCTGCATGCGCAAACACACGCCAAAAACTTTTACCTTTTGCATGGATTTATGGAAGAAGGGGAGATGTTTTACGAGGCGAACATCCCGCATGTGAGGATGAGGCGTCATTTAAAAAGCGAGCTTTAAAAAAACCTCAAATCATAGGGAAATTTGAGGTATTCGCTTTTGTAATGGCTGAGGTATTGGTTTTGACATCAATTGACATCATTTGACATCAAAATTTCGAGTTCAAATTTTTGATATCAATCTCTTAAATTCAAACTTTTCGATTTCAAATGCTGATTAGAAATCGGAGCTTATTTTGAATTCAGATAAATCGGGTTGAATTCAATTAAGTTATTTTGAATTCAAATGCAGTTATGCTTTACACTAAAATGGTGCCCAGAAGAGGACTCGAACCTCCACACCTTGCGGCACACGGACCTGAACCGTGCGCGTCTACCAATTCCGCCACCTGGGCAATGCTTTAATACTGATGAAGTACTCTACTATGTAGTAAGTAGTTATGATTTACAAACTTACGTAGTACAAACTCATGCAGAACAAACCTGACATGTACTAAACTAAGCCACGCATTATATAACGAGATTCAAACCTTGGCAAATCGCCCGCCCTTCAATATCCCCAAAAATCGCCCGTCTTCACAGAAGACTTCGCGACCTGCTTCAACCCCATCGATGACTCCAGAGTTACCACCGGATTTCGATCCGGATGTGCCCTCACGCGAACAAATTCTCGAGTCTTTACGTGCTGCTGCGGCACCACTTTCTCCCCAGGATCTCGCAACCCGTATGGGCTTGGTCAGGGAAGAGACACTAAAAGGTTTTGATCGACGCCTGAACGCCATGGAGCGTGACGGGCAGCTACTACCCAATCGGAAGGGTGTTTTACTGCTTGCCAACAAGCTGGATTTTGTCGCTGGTCGTGTGCAGGGTCATCGAGACGGTTTTGGTTTTCTGCTGCGTGATGATGGTGGACAGGATCTGTTTTTATCTCCGCGAGAGATGCTTAAAGTTCTGCATGGCGATCGAGTACTGGTTAAGCCCTCTGGGGAGTATCGTGGTAAACCTGAGGCTACGATTGTTGAGGTCATTGAGCGCCGCACTAACAGACTTGTTGGTCGTTTTCTCAATGAGCGTGGTTTGGCAATTGTCGTGCCAGAAGACCAGCGGATCAAGCACGATGTGCTGATCCCGCCTGGTGATACAGGCGGCGCACAACATGGTCAGGTTGTGTCGATCGATATCATCGAGCAGCCCACGCGCCACTCTCAGCCGCTTGGACGCGTAGCTGAGATACTGGGTGAGATAGACGATCCTGGCATGGAAATCGAAATTGCTGTGCGCAAATTCGACGTACCTGTTGATTTCTCAGAGGCTGCGCTCAAACAAGCGGACAAACTGCCCGATGTCGTGCGTAAAACAGATTTAAAAGACCGTGTCGATCTGCGCGATGTACCGTTCATCACGATCGATGGAGAGGACGCACGCGATTTTGATGATGCGGTCTATTGTGAGCAAGTTGATCTGGGTTCATCAGGTCGTAAGCGACCTGCCTGGCGCTTGCTGGTTGCAATTGCGGACGTCAGCCACTACGTGCAACCCGAGGATGCGCTCGATAACGACGCGCTGGAGCGTGGCACGAGCGTATATTTCCCTCGTCGCGTGATTCCGATGCTGCCCGAAAAGCTCTCAAACGGGTTGTGTTCACTTAAGCCAGAGGTTGATAGGCTGGTTCTGGTCTGCGATATGGTTATACCGTTGACCGGCGCCAAAGCCAATACTGTCGCTGCCTATCAGTTCTATAACGCAGTGATTCACTCACAAGCGCGTACGACCTACAATCAGGTTTGGGAGTCATTGCAACAACCGCTCGGCCCCATGGCGCGCAGCCTCTCTAAAGTGCTGCCACACATCAATGATTTGTACGCTCTGTTTCAAGTGCTGCAGCAGTCGCGCAAGGCTCGCGGTGCGATCGATTTTGATACGGTCGAAACAAAAATTGTTTGTAATGAATTAGGTCGTATAGAAAAGATCATCGGGATGGTGCGCAATGATGCCCATCGACTCATCGAAGAGTGCATGCTGGCAGCTAATACTTGCGCTGCAGATTTTATGTTTCGCAGCAAGCATACGGGTTTATATCGCGTACACGAAGGTCCTACACCGGAAAAATTGAAGTCCCTGCGTGAGTTTTTACGCACGTTAGGTTTGAGTCTGGGGGGAGGCGATGATCCCCAGGCTAAAGATTATGGCGAGTTACTTGAAAAAGCACGGGCGCGCCCCGACTATGCCTTGTTGCAGACGATGTGTCTGCGTTCAATGCAGCAGGCGATTTATGGACCAGACAATGCGGGCCACTTTGGTCTGTCATACCCCGCCTACACGCACTTCACGTCGCCTATCAGACGCTATCCTGATTTGCTGACCCATCGTGTGATCAAGGCATTGCTGAGTGGTACACGCTATCAGCCCGCCATGCGTGGGTTCGTTGCTGCTCCGGGTACAACGGCAAAAGAATACGAGCATGACGTCTGGGAAAAAACCGGTTTATTGCTCTCTGCTTCGGAGCGTCGTGCCGATGATGCCTCGCGCGATGTTGAAGCTTGGCTTAAATGCTGGTTCGTCAAGGAGCGTGTTGGCGAGACTTTCAGTGGTCGCGTCACGGGTGTGGCGAGTTTTGGCATTTTTGTCACGCTCGATACCTTGCATGTAGAAGGCATGGTGCATGTCTCGGAACTTGGTACAGAGTATTTCCAGTTTAATGAGGCCTTGCACGAATTGCGTGGTGAGCGCACAGGAATGCGTTATCGTTTGACTGATGCGGTGCAAGTTCAGGTCGCGCGTGTTGATCTCGAGGCACGTAGGATTGAGTTCAGACTGGTCACTGGCACTACTTTTGGCGCACTGCGCAAGCAGGCTTCCCGGGTCGAAGAAACGGGTTCGCGCCATGTTAAAAAAGCAGCTGCTCCGAAACCTCTTGAGCTCAAGGGGACCAAGGCGCGAGATCGCCGCCTGGAAGCAAAAAAAGCGGCCAAGCACGAGTCAGTGAAATCGCCTAAAAAACAGCATGGGCCAGGTAAAAGCGCAGGAGTGAAAAAATCTGCGCGTAAAGGTCGTTAAAAAAGGTAATTAATTCTTATGGCAGCAACACAAACGCTTGCGGGCTTTCATGCGGTGATCGCACGATTGCGCCAGGCACCTGACTCGATCAGGGAGATTTATGTCGAGGCCCAGCGGCGCGACAAGCGCATGCAAGCTTTCATTGAACAAGCCACTGCGGCGGGGCGCTCGGTACATCCTGTAGGCTCAGAGAGGCTCGATGGTCTGGCGGGAGGCTCCCGTCACCAGGGCGTCGTCGCCGTAGCCCAGGCGCGTAGACTGGCCGATGATCTGGATGAGGTTCTGGACGGCATTCAGGGGCCAGCACTATTACTGATACTGGACGGTGTGACTGACCCGCATAATCTTGGCGCTTGTCTTCGTACTGCTGACGCAGCCGGCGTGCATGCGGTGATTGCACCCAGAGATCGCTCGGCTGGGCTGAACACCACGGTGCAGCGCGTCGCCTGTGGCGCAGCCGAGTCAGTGCCATACCTCATGGTGACTAACCTTGCCAGAACGATGAGAGAGCTCAAGGAGCGTGATATCTGGTTAATCGGTACCGATGATCGCGCCACCGAGTCGATTCACCAGACGGATACGCGCAGATCGATGGCCTGGGTGATGGGGGCAGAAGGTGAGGGCATGCGCCGCTTAACCCGGGAGACCTGCGATGAGCTTGTACACATTCCCATGCTTGGCAGTGTGGAAAGCTTGAACGTTAGTGTTGCGACCGCTGTTTGTCTGTTTGAAACAGTCCGCCAGCGTCAGAGTTAAACTGACAGAATCCTTTTCGCTGAGATTTATTATGGCAAAGCATGGTTTCACCACCAATATTTTGCACTGCGATCGTCGCGGTGCTGTAGAGCATGGCGCAGTACACAAACCGATCCATACCTCCACGCAGTACGCTTACGCTGATGCGCGCGAACTCGCTGCTGTTTTTCAAGGTAAAGCCGGCTATACCTATGCGCGTCAGGGCACGCCGACAACAGATGCTCTGGAAAAGAAAATCAACCTCATGGAAGGCGGTCTGTCTTCCCTGACGTTCTCGACCGGTATGGCGGCGCTTTCAGCGCTGTTTACGACGTTATTACGCGCCGGCGATCATCTGATTTCCAGTCAATATATTTTTGGTAATACCAATAGTCTTTTTGGTACGCTTAAATTACTCGGCATCGAGATTACGCTTGTTGATCCTACCGACGTGTCTGCCGTAGAAGCGGCCATCCAGCCCAATACCCGGATGGTGTTTACTGAAACGATCGCTAATCCTGGTACGCAGGTTGCAGATCTCGAAGGAATCGGAGCACTCTGTCAAAAACACAAGCTTGTCTATGTTGTCGACAATACACTGACCTCGCCATGGCTGATACAGCCACGTAAAGTCGGTGCAACGTTTGTGATGAACTCGCTCTCCAAGCATATCGGCGGTCATGCCAACGCTCTTGGTGGATCGTTGACCGATACCGGCTTGTTTGACTGGACAAGCTATCCGAATATTCTCGACATCTATAAAAAAGGTCCGCCTGCAAGCTGGGGGATGTTGCAAATCAAGAAAAAAGGTTTGCGTGACATGGGTGCTACGCTCGCAGCGGATGCTGCGCATCGCATCGCTGTGGGTGCGGAAACTCTTGCACTGAGGTTGGAGAAAATCTGTACTAACTCCATGGCGCTCGCATCATTTTTATCAAATCATCCCTCGGTTGCGCGCGTTTCTTACCCTGGTCTGGTTAGTCATCCTCAGCACGAGCGCGCAAAAAAACTTTTTGGAGATCGCTACAGCATGCTGATGGGGGTTGAGCTTGCCCCTGGCATAGACCCAATGGATTTTCTAAACAAGTTAGAGGTCGCTATTTTAGCGACGCATGTCGGTGATACCCGCACACTTGCCTTACCAGCAGCTCAAACTATTTATTACGAAATGGGTCCGCAGCTACGTGCGCAAATGGGTATTGCTGACGGACTGATACGTCTGTCTGTAGGCATTGAAGATGAACAAGACCTCATCGCTGATTTTGCTCAGGCTTTGAATGCCTGCAAAATTAAATGAGAATACTAAAAAAACTAGAGACAAAAATCCCACAGTCAATTAATATGCGGCTTGTACGAGGTTTATTTCTTGACAGCCGCCCTTAGTCGAGGCTTAATTGAGGTCAGCGGGATCTAATTGAATCTTCGTCATGCTTACTGTCACAGATGCCCGAACCATCCGTGATTTTTTTACTATCAATAATAGGGGTAGACCTGATATGAACAAAACCGAACTGATTGACCATATTGCCACCAAGGCAGACATTTCCAAAGCTGCAGCAGGCCGCTCGCTCGATGCAATGATTGGTGCTGTTAAAGCAACTCTGAAAAAGGGTGGCACTGTCACTCTGGTCGGTTTCGGTACGTTTGCTGTGACCACACGCGCAGCACGTATGGGCCGTAATCCACGTACCAACGAAGCCATCAAAATCAAAAAAGCAAAAGTGCCTAAGTTCCGTCCAGGCAAAGCACTGAAAGACGCACTGAATTAATTCTCTGCGCAACTCGGGTTGCTAAAGTTATGCGGTTCGCTATAATGCGAACCGCATTGTTATTTGTGTGATGTGAAATAAACACATATCCAGACACACATTCAAACACACGGGTGGTTAGCTCAGTTGGTAGAGCACTTCGCTTACACCGAAGATGTCACAGGTTCGAGCCCTGTACCACCCACCATTTTTTGGTTTAGCCTGGATGTCTTAACGTCTTTGTCTCGTGCGTCAAAACCGTGCAGAGGCTTTAATCAGACATAAACATCTATGCCCACCAGTCAAAGCCCTCCTGATTCCCCTGCTGGAAATTATTTTTTTCCAAATCCATTCAAACGAGTACCGTGGATAAGCTTTTCACTGGTGTTTCTCGTTCATCTTGGCTTGCTCGCCTGGTTGATGAGTACTGATTTTGGTCGAATGACTGAGACGTTGCCAGAACCGATATTTGTCACGCTTGAGTCAGACGAGGCTTCGACACCTGAGCCATCAGAGCAGTCTGAACCAGCAAAAGATGCTTTGCGCTCCGAGTCGACGACCCAGCTTGAGGCGACTGAGAGGGTCATGCCGGCCGCTGAGGTGGATAAGCCTGTGGACATCCCTGTCGATATCCCCGTGGATATCCCTGTTGATAAGGCCCTTAAAGAGCCCGTAGTGCAAGTAAATCCAGCCAAACGCATTCCTGATCCAAAACCGCAAGAAAAGCCTGCTACAACAGCTCCTGCACGTTCTCCTGCACGTTCAGAACCGATGGGCTCACCATCAGCTGGGAGTAACTCAGGCTCAAGACTTTCAAGTCCGAGTGCAGCTATTGGCCAGGAAGGCTTGGCAACAAACGCAGTTTCCATGGCACTTTCACCAGATACGCAGGGTCTCAGAATAGTTTCCCGGGTGGACTACCTCGGTGCTGCCCCACGTCCTGTCTACCCCTCTGTCGCCAGGAGTCGCAGACAGCAGGGCCGGGTGCTTGTTCGGGTACTGATTTCTCGGTCTGGAGAGATTGCGAGCATTACTGTCCAGCAAAGCTCTGGGTATGAGGCGCTAGATACCGCAGCAATCAATGCCTTTGCGGATATAAGGTTCAAACCCTACACTGAGAATGGTGTGCTTTTTGAGCGCCTCGCAGACATACCCATTGAATTTTCGCTTCGAAATTAAATTTCTCTGTGTTATCCAGTTTGTTTGCTCTGTACGTTTATCAGTCCCAGGGGTTAAGATACTTATCATGCGCGTATTAGTGATAGAAGACGATGCAACACTTGGTCGGGCTCTGCAGGAGTTTCTGACTGATCAGGGTCATGTAACCGATTGGCTTGCCGACGGTCAGCGTGGCCTTTTGGCGCTTTCCAATCACTCGTATGATCTGGTGGTGCTGGATCTTAATTTACCTGTGATGGATGGCCTCGAGGTTTTAAAAGTCCTGCGCGCGCAAGGCCAGTCCTTACCCGTGCTGGTGCTTACCGCTAGAGATGGGTTGCAGGATCGTGTCGCTGGACTCGATGCAGGTGCTGACGATTACCTCACCAAACCCTTTGAGCTCATCGAATTTGCAGCAAGGGTGAGAGCGCTTGCACGCAGGCACGTCGGTATCAGCAGCACAATCATTGAATTCGGCAGTTTATCCTTCGACACGGCTCACAGAGAACTCAGGGCGAGTGGGCAGCGGCTAGCACTCTCAGTCAGGGAGCTTTCTGTACTTGAAATGCTGCTGTATCGGGCTGGCAAGGTTGTGACCAAGCAGCAAATCGTGCAGGGACTCTCCGCGCTGGATGCCGATTTCAGTGAGAATGCAGTTGAGGTCTACATCTATCGTCTACGCAAACGCCTCGAAGGTCAGGGAACATCGATTCAGACTGTACGCGGCTTCGGTTATTTGCTTGAGCTTGAAACCCCTGCCTGAGGCTAGCCTTTCTTGATGCAAAGACCCTCACAGCACGAAGAGGCAACCGTTTCACTTTTGCCCGCCGGCTCGCTTGCGAGGCATCTGGTTTTGCGTTTGCTGCCTCCAATTCTTTTGCTTGCATCGCTTGATTTAGTTGCAACGTGGATTATCACGCACAAAATCGAGATGTCGGATTGGCAACTCGAGGACATTTTCTGGATCATGCTCGCAGGGCAGTTTTTAATGATCGTGTTGTTTGCCTGGGTTGTTGTGCAAGGCGTTCGTTCCGGCATGCGTGCTGTTAATCAGCTTTCAGACGAAATCGCCCAGCGCTCTGGAGACGATTTAGCCCCGGTTGCAGTAGAGGCCTTGCCCAAAGAGCTTGATTTACTGGTACGTCATACTAATGGTTTGCTGGCACGCATGAATGAAACCTTCGCCGCGCAGCGTCGTTTTGTCGGTCATGCAGCCCATCAGTTACGTACACCTCTTGCTGGACTTAAACTTGAGTCGGAGTTAATGCTGGCAAAAGATTTGCCGGAAGATATACGTGTCAGGGCTCAGAGAATTAAAAATGTGACCGACAGAATGATTCGCATGGGTCAGCAGTTACTTCTGCTCGCCCGCGTCGATCCTGATGCCCGCCCGCAAGATAATTTCGTCAGGATCGATCTGTGTGAGTGGGTGCGAACAAGTGGCGCGCAATGGCTTGTGCGTGCGCGCGCGGCACATGTAGATCTGCAACTTGATGCACCTGATGAGGCTGTCTGGATTGATGGGGATCCAGTCTTGCTTGATGAGTTACTTGGTAATCTTATTGATAATGCCTTGCGTTACGCTTTACATGCTACTCAGATCCGTTTGCATGTAACGTCTACGCCTCCCATGCTGGCTGTTGAAGATAACGGCTGTGGTATAGCTCCCGAAGAGCAGGGCAAGGTCTTTGAGGCGTTCTATCGCTCTTCACAAGCGATTGAAGGAGGCTCAGGGCTTGGTTTGGCGATCGTTCGGGAAATTGCCCGCGCACATGGGGCGTGGTGGAATTTATTAAGCCGACCAGTTTTTGAAGGCGCCAGAATGACTATTGTTTTTCCTGGTCCGCGCAAAGGTGCTCAACTAACGCGTTTGGATCGCTTTTCCCAACTGCGTTAGTTGACTACTTTCCTGATTGCCTTTGCTTTTAAGCTTTCGCTTTTGAGCAAAGACCTGGAGCGTTTGATTTACTTGCGTCCAGCCCGAGACTCAATGCGCATACGCAAGGCATTGAGTTTGATAAAGCCCGCAGCATCAGCCTGGTTGTAAGCGCCACCGTCATCATCAAATGTTGCGATAGTCTGATCAAACAAGGTGTCCTTTGAGTCGCGTGCAACAGTATAGACACCACCCTTATAGAGCTTGAGGCGAACCCAGCCATTGACGCAATCCTGCGTGCTGTCAATCAGTGCCTGAATGGCGCGACGCTCTGGAGACCACCAGTAACCGTTATAAATCAGAGATGCATAGCGCGGCATCAGATCGTCTTTCAGGTGAGCGACTTCGCGATCAAGTGTGATGGACTCAATGGCACGGTGTGCTTTGAGCAGGATAGTGCCACCAGGTGTTTCGTAGCAACCACGCGACTTCATACCTACATAACGGTTTTCAACCAGATCCAGGCGACCAATACCGTGTTTGCCACCAAGCTCATTGAGCTTGGTCAGCACCTGGGCTGGTGACAGACGTACGCCGTTCAGGGCAACGACATCACCGCGTTCGAATTCAACATCAAGGTATTCAGCCTGATCGGGCGCTGCTTCAGGTGAGACGGTCCAGCGCCACATCGATTCTTCGGCTTCGGCTTTTGGGTCTTCGAGGTGACGGCCTTCAAAACTGATGTGCAACAGGTTTGCGTCCATGGAATATGGAGCACCCCCTTGCTTATGCTTCATATCGATAGCAATACCAGCGGCTTCGGCATAGGCGAGAAGTTTTTGGCGCGAGGTCAGATCCCATTCGCGCCAGGGAGCGATTACCTTGATGCCAGGCTCCAGTGCGTAGTAGCCGAGTTCAAAACGCACCTGGTCGTTGCCTTTACCGGTCGCGCCGTGTGAGACCGCATCCGCTCCAACCTGACGGGCAATTTCGATCTGACGTTTGGCGATCAGCGGGCGTGCGATTGAGGTGCCAAGCAGATACTCGCCTTCGTAGACGGTATTGCAACGAAACATTGGAAATACGAAATCACGAACAAACTCCTCGCGCAGATCATCGATAAAAATTTGCTCTGGTTTGATACCGAATTTGATTGCCTTGGCTCGGGCAGGTTCGAGTTCCTCGCCTTGACCGATGTCGGCGGTGAACGTTACGACTTCGCAGGCATAGGTATCCTGCAGCCATTTAAGAATAACCGAGGTGTCCAGACCGCCTGAGTAGGCCAGTACGACTTTTTTGATATCGCTCATATGAAGCTCTGAAAGAATTAAATAACAATGATTGATTTTAACTGCTTGAGCAGATTGCTGCTTTTTAGCTTAGTCGGCCAAGCAGTAAGAATTCCATCAAGGCTTTCTGGACATGCAGTCGGTTTTCTGCTTCATCCCAGACAACGCTCTGCGGCCCGTCGATGACCTCGCCGGTGACTTCTTCGCCACGGTGTGCTGGCAGACAGTGCATGAATAAGGCATCAGGCTGGGCTCTGGACATCATGTCGGCATCGACAGACCAGTCGGCAAACGCTTTGCGACGAACCTCATTTTCCGCCTCGTAACCCATGCTGGTCCAAACATCAGTCGTGACCAGGTCAGCATCCTTGCAAGCTTGGCGGGGGTCGTCAAACTCTTTGAGTACGCCTGGTTTGACTTTGGTGATGCGGGCTGGGTCGAGACGATAGCCTGCTGGTGCAGACACATGCAAGGTAAAACCAAGCAGTTCTGCAGCCTGTATCCAGGTGTAAGCCATGTTATTGGCATCACCAACCCAGGTCACGATTTTGCCGGCGATACTCTGTCGGTGTTCAATGAAGGTAAAAATATCAGCCAGGATCTGGCATGGATGGAACTCGTTGGTGAGTCCATTGATCACAGGCACGCGGGAGTGCGAGGCGAAGCGTTCAATCCGCGTTTGCTCAAAGGTTCGAATCATCACGATATCGACCATGCGCGAAACTACGCGCGCGGTGTCTTCGATCGGCTCGGAGCGACCGAGTTGGGAGTCTGTCGTGGTCAGGTGAATGACAGAGCCTCCCATCTGATACATACCTGCTTCAAATGACACGCGGGTACGCGTGCTGGCTTTTTCAAACACCATGGCCAGTGTGCGGTCATGAAGTGGATGATGCGGTTCGTAGCGTTTGAATTTATCCTTGATCAAGCGCGCGCGCTCAAGCACATAGAGGATTTCTTGTGAGCTGAGATCGCTGAACTGCAGAAAATGCCTGAGGGGGCCGGTTGGTTGTACGGCGTGTGACATGATTGACTCGATATTTTATTTCGCGTTAAAGGCCAGGATCAGCGGAACCAGGGTTGAGATGATCTGATCGGCCTCTTCCTTGTTCAGAATGAGGGGGGGTAACAACCGAACCACACGATCTCGCGTCACGTTAATCAGCAGTCCGGCTTCGAGGGCACGCATCACCAACTCACCGCAAGGTTTTTCAAGTTCGATGCCGAGCATCAAGCCCTGACCACGGACTTCCAGTACCCCGGGTTTACCAAGCAGCTCACGCTCCAGACCAGATTTAAGGTAGGCCCCAACTGTCGCGGCATTTTCGAGCAGTTTTTCTTCTTCAAGTGCTCCAAGTACGGCCAGACCTGCGGCGCACACCAACGGGCCGCCTCCAAAGGTCGTGCCATGCGATCCGGGACCCAGAACATTTGCCGCAGGACCACGTGCTGCAATCGCTCCGATCGGTACGCCGCCACCAAGACCTTTAGCCAGTACAACGACATCAGGCAGAATTTCAGCCCACTGATGCGCCAGCCATTTGCCTGTGCGACCAATACCGGACTGTACTTCGTCGATCATCATCAGCCAGCCGCGTTCGTCGCAGAGCTTGCGCAAGTCGCGCATGTAAGCAATGTCAGACGGACGAATGCCACCTTCTCCCTGCAACACCTCGAGCAGCACAGCGGTGACACGGGGCTCTTTATCTCCTGCTTGCCTGATGGCATCGAGATTGTTGTAGGTAACCTTGATAAAGCCTTCAGGAAGCGGTCCAAAGCCTTTGCGCGCTTTTTCGCTGTCGGTCGCAGCTAACGTACCGAGTGTACGGCCATGCCAGGAGGACTCCATCGTGATGATGAAAGGCATATCATTGCCTTTTTTGTGGCCGTAATAACGAGCAAGCTTAATAGCTGCTTCGTTGGCTTCTGCACCACTGTTGCCAAACAGCACTTCAGTCATGCCAGAAATGGCCAAAATCCGTTCAGCGAGCGCTTCTTGCTGGGGTACTTCATAAATATTGGATGTATGAATGACGCGCGCAGCCTGCTCGCTGATTGCTGCGACCAGTTTAGGATGACCGTGCCCCAGACAGGACACGCCAATGCCGGCAAGACCGTCGAGATAGCGTCGGCCTTCTGCATCCCACAAAAATACGCCTTTGCCATGCGTAAAGGCAACAGGAAGTCTTGAGTAGGTATTAGAAATGGCTGAGGTCATTGCCGAGGCTCCACAGTAAATCCCATTAAGCGCCAATCGCTTATTTAGGGTGTAAAGGATCAATCATATACAATCTATGCGACAGGTTCGCGAATCAGAAGTTCGTGACACCTGATTTTGGCGATACGGGTTGTGCATGACATCTGAAGTCCGCTACTTCGTCTTATATGGCGTAACTGAAACAGGCAGTACTTTTAGGCCCAGTGACTGGGCTGAACGACTTGCCGGAGTTCTTGCGCCTTATCGTCCCGCAGGCTTGCGTGCCAGTCATCTCAGCTATTCTCCCTATGCGATTCCTACCAGCATAGAAAACGTTCGCGCCGTCGTGGTCGACGAACGTCTCAGGGAAATTGAGCCGCTCGCCTGGAAATTTGTCCACGATTTTGCGCAAGACAACAAGCTCAAAACCAGTTTTGGTGCGCAGCCGGAGATTTGAGCCTGTTGTGGGGATTACGCAACAGGCGTAACCATTTCACCGGTCGAAAAATAAGATTCAAGATTCTCAAGCAGGCAGTCTGTCATGGCTCGTCGCGTTTCATGCGTTGCACTGGCTACGTGCGGCATGAGGGCAACCTGATTCATGGTTTTCAGCGCATCAGGGACTTTGGGTTCAAATTCAAACACATCCAGACCGGCCCCCGCAATCGCACCCTCCTGGAGAAGTCTGACCATGGCCTGCTCATCAATCACCGAACCGCGAGCGATATTGACGATCATCCCTTTAGGGCCAAGCGCTCTCATAATCGTCTCATCGATGAGATGTTTGGTGCTAGCACCACCTACGGTGGCGATGACTAGAAAATCGCTCCATTCGGCGAGTTCAATGAGTGAGCCAAAGTATTGATAATTAACATCGTTGCGAGCGTTGCGATTGTGGTAACCCACTTGCATGTCAAAGCCCAGGCCACGACGTGCGATCGCTTCGCCAATCCGACCCAAACCGACTACGCCAAGTTTTTTGCCACTCACGCGTGTTCCTAGAGGGAGGGCGCCAACTTTGTTTTCCCAGTGATTTGCTCGAACAAAACGATCACCCCAGGCGATGTTGCGCGCGCAAGCCAGTAACAGTCCCCATGCAATATCGGCAACACAATCATTCAAGACTTCAGGCGTATTACTGATTTTGATCTTTCGCGCAAACGCTGTGTCGATATCAATGGTGTCGTAACCGACGCCCCAGCTACAAATAGCGCGTAAATTTGGTAGAGCATTGATAACGTTTGTTTTACAGCCGATATTGGCCGAGGTCGCGATCACCTCAATGTCCTGGGCATGTTCACGTAAAAACGCCTCCTGATCCGCAGCTTTCCAGAGCTCGAGTACCTCATAGCGCTCGGAGAGCTCGGCATTAGCGGGTGCGTGACCAGCCAGGGATCCAATTTGCAGGATTCGTTTTTTTGTCATGTTGTTTTAACCGTTTGTTTGTTGTTAGAAATTATGATCAGTTTGCAAGCTATCAGCTCGACAATGAGGAACTTGAACTTATTAAGCATGTAATGCAAAACAGCCCGAGATGGGCTGTTTTTAGGTCATAGCGCACTTAATGTCAATAAACACCGCTCTGACAGATCAACGTACAGTCTGGCGAGGTTGTTTAAAAACAGGAATGAGTCATTGAATTAACTGGAGCATAGCTAACCGAGGCAAAGCTAACGGAAGCAAAATTAACTCAGGCAAAACTCAAACGATATTCTTAGGCAAGTGCTTTGATTGCTGCAGACAAACGGCTCTTGTGACGAGCTGCTTTGTTTTTGTGAATGATGTTTTTGTCAGCGACGCGATCAATCACGCTTGTAGCTTTTTGGAGAACTTCGTTTGCAACAGCCTTGTCGCCAGTTTCGATCGCTGTACGGACGCGCTTGATGGCAGTACGCAGCATCGAGCGAAGGCTTGAGTTGTGCATGTTGGTTGCCACGGATTGGCGAGCACGTTTGCGAGCTTGGGCGGTATTAGCCATGTGATGAGATCAATCTTATTAAAGTTAAGGGCATAAATTAACACTACAGCCCGCTACTATAGCATTAAGCCACTGATTTGCCAACTGTAATCTCAGGCGCTCGCCTGAAGTCTTTTGCGCGCAGACCCAGTAGCAAGAGAACTCCCAGGTAGACAATCATGGCGCCCGCCAATACTAGTCCAAGCCACAAGACACGCAAGGCAGGCTGGGATTGCAGGGCAATCCAGTCCAGATAATGGGCGCTCAGGGCCAGGGGCAGGGACATGAACATCAGGGCTATCAGCAGTTTTGCCAGAAACTTAAGCCATCCTGAGTTAGGGGTGTAAATATTTTTTCTGCGTAGGCCAACAAACAGCGCAAGGGCGTTCAGACAGCCGCCGAGTCCGATGGCAAGGGCCAGACCAGCATGTCCAAGCCAGGGTACGAAGACAAGATTTAGCAACTGTGTAGCGATCAGAACAACTATCGCAATTTTTACAGGTGTCCGGATATCTTGTTTTGCATAAAAGCCGGGCGCGAGAATTTTGACCATCAACAAGCCAACCAGGCCAACCGAATAAGCCATGACTGCCGACCGTGTTTGGATGACGTCAGCCGCTTTAAACGCGCCGTAGTGAAAAAGTGTGGCGACCATCCCGTCAGACATCAGAACCATCGAGAGCGCAGCAGGAAGCCCCAGCAAAAGCACCAGACGCAGCCCCCAGTCAAGCATGGCACTGTATTGCGCAGCAGAGGCTTGTTTGTTGGCTTTGGCAAGGCTTGGTAACAACACCGTGCCCAGCGCTACTCCGAGTAGCGCAGTAGGAAACTCCATCAGGCGATCTGCAAAAGACAACCAGGTCACGCTCCCTGCTGTAAGCCAGGTAGCAATGTTCGTGTTGATCAGCAGTGATATCTGCGCGACCGATACGCCAAGCGTTGCTGGAAGCATTTGTTTCATGATGCGGCGAACAATTGGGTCTTTGAGCGCACGACCTATTCGCCAGGAAAATCTGGGACGCAGTCCCAGTTTTGCCAAAGCAAACCATTGAACCGTGAGCTGGGCCACGCCACCACACATGACGCCAATGGCCAGCGCATAGATGGGCTGGTCGATAAAAGGCGTCAGCAGCAGGCTCGCTGCAATCATGCACAAGTTAAGCAGTACGGGTGTAAAAGCCGGCACCGCAAAGTGTCGCCAGGTATTGAGCACCCCTGAGGCAAAGGCGATGAGCGACATGCAGATAATGTAGGGAAACATGACCCGAGTCATCCAGACCGCAGCAAGAAAATCATCTGCCCGTGAGGGTTCGGTCAAGCCGCTGGCCATGGCTACCACCACCCACGGCGCTCCGATGATTCCTAGCAATGCAACCAGACAGAGGACAAAAAACAGGGTCAGTGCAACACGGTCTAGCAGGATTTTTACAGCCTCAGGCTCGTGGTTGTTACGTACTTCGCCCAAAATCGGAACGAACGCTTGCGCGAAGGCTCCTTCTGCGAAAAGTCTGCGCAAAAGGTTTGGTATACGAAAAGCAACCCAGAAGGCATCGGTTAAGGCGCCCGCACCAAAGGCACGGGCAATGATGATGTCGCGCGCCAGACCCGAAATACGAGAGAGCAGCGTCAGACTGCTGACCGTCGCTGCGGCGCGCAACAAGCTCATCGCGGAGGCATACGGATCGCGCCATCCAGTCGAATGGTTTCACCGTTGAGCATTTCGTTGGTGATGATCTGATGCACAAGCTTTGCGTAGTCTTCAGGTCGTCCCAGGCGCGAAGGGAAGGGGATGCTCGCAGCCAGTGAGTCTTGCACAGCCTGCGGCATTCCAAAAATCATAGGCGTTCCAAAAATCCCAGGGGCAATCGTCACGCAACGAATACCAAGCGGTGCGAGATCTCGTGCGACAGGCAAGGTCATCCCAACGACACCGGCTTTGGAGGCTGCATAAGCCGCCTGCCCAATCTGTCCATCATAAGCCGCGACAGAAGCTGTATTGATGAGCACGCCACGCTCACCGGTTGGCTCCGGATTGTTTTTACTCATGGCCTCGGAGGCGACCCGAATCATGTTGAACGTGCCAATCAGATTAATGCTGACAACTTTTTGGAACAGATCGAGGGCATGGGCGCCGTTTTTACCAACGGTTTTCGCTGCGGGGGCAACACCAGCGCAGTTGACCAGGCCAAATAGCGTGCCCATTTCAAGAGCCGCAGCAACAGCAGCCTGTGCATCTTGTTCCTGGGTCACATTGCAATGTAAATAGCGCTGTCCCAGCTCTTTGGCGAGTGCTTCGCCCGCCTCGTCCTGCAAATCAGCAAGCAGAACGCGTGCACCTTGTTGCGCCAACATTTTTGCTGTGCCTGCGCCGAGTCCTGAGGCGCCACCTGTCACGATGAAAACTTTATTTGCGATATCCATGATTTAAGCCAATGCCTGGAAAATTTTGTTCTTGATGTCGTCGACTGATCCAACGCCTTCAACTTTGCGATACTTCGGCGCACCTGCTTGCTCTTTCGCCCAGGAGGAGTAGTAATCGACCAAAGGACGGGTCTGGTTCTGATAGACCGTTAAGCGATGTCTGACAGTCTCTTCCTTGTCGTCATCACGCTGAACCAGAGGCTCGCCGGTCAGATCGTCGTGTTCAGCTACTTTTGGGGGGTTAAAGCGAATGTGATAGCTGCGACCGCTGGCTGGATGGACGCGTCGTCCGCTCATACGCTCGATGATGTCTTGCTCAGGGACTGCGATCTCCACCACAAAGTCGAGTGCGACATTTGCTTGTTTGAGGGCATCCGCTTGTGGAATGGTACGTGGAAAACCATCAAACAGATAACCTTTGCTGCAGTCATTCTGTTTGAGACGGTCTTTGACCAGACCGATAATCAGATCATCTGATACCAGACCACCTGAGTCCATAATTTTCTTGGCCTCGATACCTAGCGGGGTGCCTGCTTTCACGGCCGCACGCAACATGTCTCCGGTGGAGATCTGGGGAATGCCAAAGTGTTGCGTAATAAAGGCGGCCTGCGTGCCTTTTCCAGCGCCGGGTGGTCCAAGCAAAATGAGACGCATGAAAACTCCTGAGTCCTGAAAGTGTAAGGTGAATGCTAAACATTATGCCGCATCGCAGCACGTCCTGCAGGGCAAACTCCTACTGGCTTACCCTGATGAAACAAGATTCTCAAAAAAATGTCGTACCCGAATCAGATCCTCCGGGGTGTCTACGCCTGCACCCGGGTGGCTGTTGATTCTGTGCACTGCAATTTTAAAGCCATGTTCAAGTGCGCGAAGCTGTTCCAGTGATTCCAGACGCTCTAGCTTGCCAGCAGAGAGTGCAGGGTACTTGCGTAAAAAACCAGCACGGTAAGCATACATACCGATATGGTGAAGCGCTGGAATAGAAAAATCGGTGGTTTGATCCGGGTGTGCCGGTGCATCCCTATGCCAGGGGATGGGGGCGCGAGAGAAATAAAGCGCTCGATCCGAGGCGTCGCAAACAACTTTCACGATGTTTGGGTTGAACAGTGTCTGAGCTGTGTGGATCGGTGCCGCGCAGGTTGCTATATCGGCCTGACTGTCATTTGCCAAAAGTGCCGCAACGCTGTTAATCAAAGCCGGATCAATCAAGGGCTCATCCCCCTGAACATTGACAACAATATCGTCGTCGCGCAAATTTAACAAAGTAGCGGCTTGAGCAAGTCGGTCGGTGCCGCTCGGATGATCCGCCCGTGTCAGCAGGTGTTCTACACCATACTGATGGCAGGCTGAGGCGATATCCGGATGGTCGCAGGCGATGACAACTCTCAGCGCGGCAGAGGCTTTGGCGCGCTCCGCGACGCGGATGACCATCGGTTTGCCAGCAAGGTCAGCCAGCATTTTGCCTGGCAGGCGAGTTGAGGCCGCACGTGCGGGGATGATGACAATAAAGCCAGTCATGCTGTGTCTGGGGTTGTGTTTTTGGGCGCGTCTTTGGTTGCGTCCGGTTCATTCATCACGCGCGCCTCAGTGCTGAGCATGACAGGGATGCCATCGCGAACTGGAAAAGCCAGTTGATCTGCTTTGCATACAAGCTCATTGTGTTGGGTCTGCAGAGTAAGCGGACCCTTGCAAAGAGGGCACACGAGAATGTTGAGTAGTCTTGTTTCCATAAGCTTATTGTAAACACTCGCCGCCGTTGTGTGGCGCGATGGTGCACTGCGCACGCAAGGTTTTATCGAGCCAGTTTGTGAACAATGGGTCGGAAAATATTGCATCGACCTCTACAACCCAGAGCCGCGGATCCTCGATAGCCTGGCACTTAACCGCATCTTTTGCGGTAATAAGTATCTGACAAGCGTGCAGCGTCGAAAAAGTGCTCGGTGTGAAACGGTAGTGATCAGGCAGTGCGAGGGTTTCGCCCAAGGCAAAACCCTGTGCGCGAAGGCTCTCGAAAAAACGCTCAGGTGTGCCAATGGCCGCTACCGCCGCCAAGCCGGGTCCTGAATTCAGGCTTTGAAACTGGGCAAGCGTCAAGCATTGTTTGCTCTTGAGGTTTCTGAACTGTCTGATCTGAAGTGCCATCTCGGTACTTTTGGGTTTAGGTGTGACGCTGTCAGCGACGGGCATCGAAGCGTTTTGTCGCGCTGTGCTGAATTGCGGGACATTGGTCACGATCGCCTGAACGCGCTCAAGTCTGCCGAGGGACTCCCTGAGTGGTCCTGCAGGCATCACAGAGCCATTGCCCGTCTGACGCTGATCCTGAACAATAATCTCCAGATCCCTGGCAAGAGCCAGATGCTGCAAGCCATCATCAGCGATGATCAGATTCGTATCAGGTGCCTGGGAGAGCAATGCTTCAATTGCTTTTTTACGATTCGGATGCACAGCAATCATGGCACCTGTTTGCATTGCAATCAACGCCGGTTCGTCGCCGAACTTTTCCGCTGCCAGCACGCCTTGCCCCGTGACAGGTGATGCGCCGATTTTGACTCCATAGCCACGACTGATGACGCCAGGCTTCCAGCCTAATCTGCTCAGGGCATTGACTAAGGCTATGACAACAGGTGTTTTGCCTGTTCCACCAACATAGATATTGCCAATAACCAGAACGGGTAAGCGTGCACGATAAACCTTGGCAGGAAAAAACTTGTAAAACTTTTTTCTCAGCGCGAGGATCAACAGTACTGCCCAGGATAAAGGCTGCATAATCAGCCATAAACAGCCGCGCTTGAGCCATTGGCGATGCAGCCACTGACTGAGTCGTGTTTGAAAATTTGCGCGTGTCAATCGCCCGCCTGTGTGGCGAAGTGTACTTTGCCTATGCCGGCTGAGCGTGCGGCTTTCATGGCGGTCATGACAAATTGATGGGATGCCATTGCATCAGCATAGATAATCACAATGGGATCTTCTACCTCCTTTTTAGCTGCGCGCAGGGCTTCGGTCAGAGAAAGCATATCTGCGCCCTCAATCAGACGATTACCAACGGCAAAACGTCCATCCTGACTGATGGTGATATCGATCGTTGTCTGGACGAGTTTTTCGGCATCTGCCTGCGGCAGCACAATTTTCAGAGCACTTTGCCGGGCGAAGGTGGTGGTAGCCGCAAGAAAAATCAGCATCACCAGTAATACATCAATCAGTGGAATGAGATTGATGTCTGGTGCGTCATCGAAATTATTTTGTCTGAATCGCATCAGTTTCACTCCTGGAGAGCGTCACGCAGTCGACGCGCCGACTGTTCCATGCGCAGCAAGAGTGAGTCGACACGGGATTTAAACAAGCGATGCGCAATCATGCAGGGAATCGCAATCAAAATACCAAAACCGGTGTTGTACAACGCAACAGAAATACCTCTTGCAAGCATCGTGGGGTCTGAGCCATCAGGGCGGTATGCTGCAAAAATTTCAATCATGCCTACAACAGTGCCAAACAAACCCAGCAAAGGGGCAATCGTTGCTACGGTAGCTAGAGCCGGTAGAAAGCGCTGCAGGTTGTGAGCGACTTCGCGGCCCACGTCTTCAACGCTGTGTCTGAGTTGCGCATCGGGCAGATCTATTTTTCGAACCAGCTCGGCAAGAATTTGGCCAAGCGGGGAGTTTGACTGAAGTTTGTCAAGATTGGCAGGCGTATCTTGGCCTGCCTGGACCATCTGCAGCACTTGCGCGCTGAGTTCGACTGGACAGATATGTCTGGTCTGCAGGCTAAGGGAACGTTCGATGATGATGGCGAGTCCTGCGATTGAGAGCGCGAGGAGAAGAAAAATCGGCCAACCTGCTTCAGAAAAGATAGACTGCAATGGATAACCTCTAAGGGAAAAAATTGGTCTCTTGGACGTGACGTCATCGATAATGGTGACATCGTAAGGTGGCGGGAGCCACTCTGGCAAGCGCTTGGAGTTGTTTAAAAACTATCCACAGAAGCTGTGGATAATTATGTGCGCATCTTCCAAAAGGTGGTTAAACACTCGCTGTGCTTGTGCTGCTCAAAAACTGATCATAAAAATGTAATATTTTATAATATCTATGTTTATCAATGGCTTATAAGAGTTTTGTTATGGATATTTTCATGTATTTAAATTTTTTCTTGTCTGACAGTGACTTGCGAATAAAAGCCTCAGCCTGTGGACATATTATGCTGCGAGAGCCTTATGACAATTGAAAGTCAGGTCACAGAGCAATTATCCTCGCGAGATATCCTGACTGTTACACAGTTAAATCAAGCTGTGTCGCGTTTACTTGAACAGAGTTTTGTTTCTACCTGGGTTCGTGGAGAAATTTCCAACTTTACTCAAGCCTCCTCGGGTCATTGGTATTTCACCTTGAAGGATCAAGCGGCATCGGTTCGCGCCGTTATGTTCAGAAGTCGTGCTGCGGCAATTGGGTTTGTTCCGAAATCAGGCGATTCGGTTGAGTTGAGAGGGCGTGTCACGCTATATGAGGCGCGTGGGGAATACCAGCTACAGGTTGAGCAGATGCGTCGCGCCGGCCTTGGCTCTTTATTTGAAGCCTTTCTGACACTGAAAAACAAGTTAGCCGCAGAGGGAATGTTTGCACCTGAGGCTAAACGTCCCATTACCGCCTTTCCCAAAGCCATTGGTGTGATTACCTCGCTCGGTGCCGCTGCGTTAAGAGATGTCTTGACCGCTTTGTCGCGTCGCGCGCCTCATGTTCCCGTGATTATTTATCCCTCCCCAGTTCAGGGCGTGGATGCCTCGCTCCAGCTCAGACAGGCTTTGGCGCACGCAAATGAAAGACTTGAAGTCGACACACTTCTACTCGTGAGAGGCGGTGGCAGTATTGAAGACCTCTGGAGCTTCAATGATGAAGCACTTGCCAGGGACATCGCAGCGAGTGTGATCCCTGTGATTTCCGGAGTCGGGCACGAAACGGATTTCACGATTGCAGATTTTGTGGCGGATTTAAGGGCGCCTACGCCCACTGCTGCCGCAGAGCTAGCGTGTGTCTCACGGTCCATACTGCTTGAGCGTGTTGAGCGTGCACATAGCACTCTCGTCGAGCGGGTCGGACGACAAATTGATCGACTATCTCAGCGTGTAGATCGCGCCGCCGCAGCGCTTGTATCTCCGGCCCAACGCCTTGCGCACCAACAGGAAAAACTACAAAGCCTGACATACAGAATGTCGGGTGCCTGGCAGCGCTTTGCCCAAGTTCGAGCGAGCCGTCATGACCGGGTTGCCGCGAGACTGAGCTCGCTTCTGCCAGATGTGGCCGTTGCACGCGATAGCCTCTCAAGACTTAGCCAGGCTATGATCCAGGCGCAACGCAGATTGATGACAACACGGCTTGCGAATCTCGAGCATGCCCAAGCGCAACTCAGAGCCCTCAGTCCGGAGCATACTTTGGGCCGTGGTTATGCGATTGTGCAGACACCTGAAGGATCGATTGTGCGAGACGCTAGTTCGGTTCAGCCAGGACAAGTACTGGATTTAACGCTCGCTAAAGGCACTGTCCACGTGCGGGCAGAATAAGCGGAGAATTGAATCTGATTCCTGAGTGAATGTGTAAATATTTCTTAACCCTAGTTGGAAGAGGGTTGGCTGCAAGTTTTTGCTTCACTCCGATACAATAGACAAGTTATACGACCCACCCAAATTTAAGAGGATTTTGCAATGGCCCACACTCTGCCAGCTTTGCCCTACGCCCTGGATGCTTTGGCACCCACAATTTCAAAAGAAACGCTTGAGTTTCACTACGGTAAGCATCACCAGACCTATGTGACAAACCTCAACAACCTGATTCCCGGTACGGAGTTTGAGTCAGCTTCGCTTGAAGAGATCGTCAAGAAATCTTCTGGTGGCGTGTTTAACAACGCTGCTCAGGTCTGGAACCACACGTTTTACTGGAACAGCATGGCGCCTAACGCTGGTGGCGAGCCAACTGGCAAACTGGCTGAGGCCATCAACGCCAAATGGGGTAGCGTTGCTGCTTTCAAAGAAGCGTTCAATAAATCAGCCGCTGGAAATTTTGGCTCTGGCTGGACATGGTTGGTTAAAAAGCCTGACGGTTCACTCGATATCGTCAATACCAGCAACGCTGCAACCCCTCTGACCACTGCTGATGTACCTTTGCTGACCTGTGATGTCTGGGAACATGCGTATTACATTGACTATCGCAATGCACGTCCCAAGTATCTCGAAAGCTTCTGGTCATTGGTTAACTGGGCTTTTGCAGCTAAAAATCTCGGTTAATTCACACCAGATTTAATGTTTGCACCGAAAACCGGCCTCGCGCCGGTTTTTTCCATTTTGGCGCATTCGCAGGTTGCGATAACATAACGGCATTCAAACTTAAACATGCAGGAATAAAGACATGAGCAACGATGCCCTGATTTGCGACGCAATGCGCACTCCCTTTGGACGTTATGGCGGAGCGCTGGCCTCTGTTCGCCCGGATGATCTTCTTGCGATACCGATTCGTGCCTTGATGGAGCGAAACCCTAACGTCAAATGGGAGCAACTCGACGATGCACTGATGGGGTGTGCCAATCAGGCTGGTGAAGACAACCGAAACGTCGCGCGCATGGCGTCCATGCTTGCCGGTTTGCCCATCGATGTCCCCGGTGGCACGATTAACCGCTTGTGCGGCTCAGGCATGGACGCGATTGGTACTGCCGCGCGTGCAATTCGCAGTGGCGATACGTCTTTCATGATGGCGGGTGGCGTTGAGAGCATGACCCGCGCACCGTTTGTCATGGGCAAAGCCGATTCAGCGTTTTCACGCAGCGCTGCGATTTTTGACACGACGATTGGCTGGCGATTTATCAATAAACAGATGAAAGCCAAGCATGGCGTGGACTCGATGCCCGAGACGGCTGAGAACGTTGCTGACCAGTTCAAAGTCTCGCGCGAGGACCAGGATTTGTTTGCGATGGCGAGCCAGGAGAAAACCGCTGCTGCACAAAAAGCAGGATTTTTTGATAGTGAAATTTCTCCGGTTTCTATTGTTCAGAAAAAGGGTGACCCAATCATCGTGAATCGCGATGAGCACCCACGTCAGACAAGTCTCGAGTCGCTTGCGAAACTCAAAGGTGTCGTGCGCGAAGGCGGCTCCGTCACGGCGGGCAATGCCTCAGGCGTGAATGACGGTGCTGTCGCAATGTTGTTGGCTAATGAGCGTGCAGCTGCACTGCATGGCCTGGTGCCTCGTGCGCGCGTGGTTGCGATGGCAACTGCTGGTGTTGAGTCACGCATCATGGGTATTGGCCCCGCGCCTGCTACGCAAAAAGTCCTCAAGTTAGCCGGGATGACTCTTGATCAGATGGATGTGATAGAACTCAACGAAGCCTTTGCCGCTCAGGGCCTGGCCGTCTTGCGTTTGCTGGGTCTGGCTGACAATGATCCGCGAGTTAATCCAAATGGCGGTGCGATCGCACTGGGCCATCCACTTGGTGCGAGTGGTGCGCGTCTGGTGATGACCGCTGTGCATCAGCTTCACGCGACTGGAGGGCGCTACGCGCTTTGCACGATGTGTATTGGTGTTGGCCAAGGCATTGCGATGATTGTTGAACGCGTCTAAATTCATTCAAAGCGCCAAACCGGGTTTGGCTTTTTGTCATAAAAAAATTGGGGTTCCGGTTTGACCAGAACCCCAATTTTTTATGGCTAGATGATCTCTCGCTATGCGAAATATCAATAATCGGTGGTCAACGCAGACCGGAGATTTTTTTGCCTGCGGTAATGCCGCGTTTGGCAAACCAGCCTTGTTCCATTTCAAGCGTGTAGCGAACAGGCGCTGAGGAGCAATGTGAATTTTCAGTCATTGGCGCCATATCGGCGATATTGGTGATCGTTCCATCATCCAGAATAAAAGCGATCGATAGAGGGATGAGTGTGTTGCGCATCCAGAAACACTGAACGTTCGGCTGTTCAAATACAAACAGCATGCCCGTGTTCGGTGCGAGCTCCTTGCGGAACATCAGACCTTTTGCTCTGGTGGCATCGGTGGCTGCAACCTCAGCCTGAATAACATGCATGCCTGCTGTCAGCGTTTTAACTGTCAGGGTTTGAGCATGGGCGCAGGTTGTGCTGACTACTGTCAAGGCAGCAAAATCGAACAAAAAGACAAACAGCGCAGCCAAAAGGGTGCGCTGCTTTAAAAATAAAAGCAATTGAATCATCGCATAACATCCATGGGGTTATTCACCCCAACAGTTTACGCGGCGGTTATATTTGTTGCTTGTTTACCTTTCTGGCCCTGGGTCACTTCAAACGCAACTTTTTGTCCTTCTTTGAGCGTTTTGAAACCATCCATGTTGATCGCAGAAAAGTGCGCAAACAGATCTTCGCCACCGTTATCTGGTGTCACAAAGCCAAAACCTTTAGCATCGTTGAACCACTTAACTGTACCAGTGACCTTAGGACCATTGCTTGTCGAGTCTGACATTCGGACTGCCTCTTAATCGTTGTATAAACTATTTGAAAAGCTCTTGATTGAAATTAACCAGTAAGATGCTTTCCGGCGAAATTCACTCCCAAAAGGGTGTGTAACGTGATATTCGTCAGAATTAATAAAAGCGTCAAGCACTCAATTGTGATTTGATATTAGTGAAAACACCCCCATATACCTATTTCGTAACGAAAATAATCAACTTTGTACTGATCGTATCAATCTCACCATGCCAAGCAAAGTTACTTTACCGCCTGATTTAGTTGTCGAAAAAAAGGCAGCCCGAACGGCGCCGCCCCCTATGTACAAGGTACTTTTGTTAAATGATGACTACACCCCGATGGAGTTTGTGGTGATCGTGCTCCAAAAGTTCTTCGGTAAGGGGCACGAGGACGCTATGCGGATCATGTTGCAAGTTCACCACGAAGGAAAAGGCGTGTGTGGGGTTTACCCGCATGACATCGCTGCAAGCCGTATCGGTCAGGTGGCTCAGTATGCCCGTGCCAGCCAGCATCCTTTGCAGTGCGTCATGGAGCCTGCCGATGAGTAAAAAACAGCAGAAACTTATGGCTAACAAAATAAATATTTGCTTATGCAAATTAATAGCGTAATGATAGGCATAGAATGGTATTCATCCCGAACCTAGTATTTTCCGGAATGTCGGAGGAAATGTGATTTCTCAAGAGCTTGAAGTCAGCCTGCATATGGCTTTTGTCGAGGCGCGCTCGGCTCGTCATGAATTCATTACTGTCGAGCATTTGTTGCTCTCACTGCTCGATAATGCTGCGGCAATCGAGGTGTTGAAAGCCTGCTCGGCAGACATGGATGAATTACGTAACCAATTGCGTAAATTTGTAACTGAAAATACTCCTGTGATCCCTGCAGGATCTGATGTGGATACTCAACCCACTTTGGGATTTCAGCGTGTGATCCAGCGCGCCATCATGCATGTGTCAGCTGGGGGCGCCTCCAAAAAACCAGTTACCGGTGCAAATGTTCTGGTGGCCATTTTTGGTGAAAAAGAATCGCATGCCGTGTATTACATGCAGCAACAGGGGATCTCGCGACTAGACGTGGTGAATTTCATGTCGCATGGCATCAGCAAGCAAGGTGGCGAGTCAGCGCCCACCTCGGATAAAGAGCCACAGGTCAATGGCGAAGATACAACCGAGGCGCGTCAGTCGCCCCTGGACCTCTATGCCCAGGATCTTAATGCTGACGCTACAGCTGGTCGTATTGATCCCTTGATTGGTCGTGAATACGAAGTTGAACGTGTGATCCAGACCTTATGCCGTAGACGTAAAAATAATCCCTTGCTGGTCGGCGAGGCAGGTGTCGGTAAAACGGCAATTGCCGAGGGACTTGCCTATCGTATTACGCGTGGCGAAGTGCCAGAGGTTTTGCAGGACGCGCATGTCTATTCACTCGATATGGGCGCTTTGCTTGCCGGAACCAAGTATCGGGGTGATTTTGAGCAGCGCCTGAAAGGCGTGCTCAAGCAGCTCAAGGGTAATCCGCAGGCGATATTATTTATTGATGAAATTCATACCTTGATTGGTGCAGGCTCTGCCTCGGGTGGTACGCTGGATGCCTCGAACTTACTGAAACCAGCTTTGTCCTCGGGACAGTTACGCTGTATTGGTGCCACCACTTACACAGAGTTTCGCGGGGTCTTTGAAAAAGATGCAGCTCTGTCACGTCGTTTTCAAAAGGTCGATGTTCCCGAGCCGAGTGTTGAGCAAACCATTCAAATTTTGCGTGGTTTAAAAGGTCGTTTTGAAACGCACCATTCAGTCAAGTATTCTTCTGCTGCGTTGACTGCAGCGGCTGAACTCTCGGCCCGCCACATTAATGATCGGCACCTGCCTGACAAGGCAATTGACGTGATCGATGAGGCCGGTGCGGCACAACGACTGCTGCCACGCTCCAAGCAAAAGAAAGTGATTGGTAAAACCGAAATCGAGGCGATTGTTTCGAAAATCGCCCGTATTCCTCCGGCTACTGTATCCAATGATGATCGCAGTAAACTCGCCACCCTTGATCGTGATTTGAAAACTGTGGTGTATGGTCAGGATAATGCGATTGAGGCATTGTCCTCAGCCATCAAAATGGCACGTTCTGGTCTGGGACGGCCTGAAAAACCGATTGGTGCTTTCCTTTTCTCCGGTCCAACCGGCGTTGGTAAAACTGAAGTGGCCAGACAATTGGCCTTCACCCTGGGTGTCGAGCTATTGCGTTTTGACATGTCTGAATACATGGAGCGCCACACAGTTTCGCGTCTGATTGGTGCACCACCAGGATATGTAGGTTTTGATCAGGGTGGGTTGTTGACCGAAGCGATCAACAAACAGCCTCATTGCGTGCTTCTGCTTGATGAGATTGAAAAAGCCCATCCGGATGTATTTAATATTCTGTTGCAGGTCATGGATCATGGAACGCTGACGGACAACAATGGCCGTAAAGCGGATTTCCGTAACGTGATTCTTGTGATGACCACGAACGCAGGTGCTGAGGCTTTGAATAAACCGAATATCGGTTTTTCCAATACGCGTGCAAGCGGTGATGAAATGGCTGATATCAAGCGTCTTTTCTCGCCCGAGTTCCGTAATCGTCTCGATGCGATTGTTCCCTTTGCACCGTTGAATCAGGAAGTGATTTTGAGGGTTGTCGATAAGTTCTTGATGCAACTCGAAGATCAGCTCCATGACAAGCGTGTGGAGGCGAGCTTTACCGATGCCTTGCGTGCCTATCTGGGTAAAGCGGGCTTTGATCCCCTGATGGGTGCACGTCCCATGCAGCGTCTGATTCAGGATACATTGCGTCGGGCGCTGGCAGACGAATTGCTGTTTGGCAAACTTGTCGATGGCGGTTCGGTCACGGTTGATGTCGATGAGCAGGACAAGGTTATCCTGACTTTTGGTGATGTGCCTGCGAAATCTCAGGCCCGCACTGCAGGGACTGATCAGGAAACTGAGCTGGTTCACTAATGTCTGACCATGTAACACCACAGAGATTGACTTGCCATCACTGTGGTGTTGCATATCAGCGTCCCGTGCTTGCTCCAGGCGAATGGGCTACCTGTTTTCGTTGCGGTGCAACACTTGAAACCTACGCTGTGTTTTCGGCTAGCGCCTGGTTGGCTGTTCTGATTGCGACGGTGATTAGTTTTGCGCTAGCCAATGCCTTTCCGGTTGCCACACTCTATGTGCAGGGTGCTGGTCAGGCCGCCTCCTTTATCGATGCGGTGGTGATTACCTGGAACGTCGGTTATCCAGAAGTCGCTTTGATTACTTTCGCAGCGGGATTCTTTTTGCCTGTTTGCCAGCTTGCGTTGTTGATCTGGATCTTCAGCGCCTTAGCTTTTGGGCGCCTACCGCTTTTTTTTGAAACCGTGGTTCACTGGGTTGACCGTTTAAAACCATGGTGCATGGTTCCGGTATTTTTAATGGGTGTGCTGGTCGCAGTAGTAAAGCTCGCGGGGCTAGCCTCGCTGACTCCTGGCATTGGGTTGTTTGCCACTGCGACGAGCGCTATTTTGATCACTGCCTTGACCAGGCTGAGTTCTGAAAAAATTCGAGCAATGGCTCACGATCTTGACTTGCCAGCGCTCTCTTCGCCGGTCTTGAAACCTCCTTCGCCAACGATTCTTATGCGTACCTGGGCTCTCATGCTTGGTGCGGCCATTTTATATATCCCGGCCAATATGCTGCCCATTATGAAAGTTTCCTCGATGGGGAGCGACTCTGCGCACACCATCATGGGGGGAGTCATTGAGCTGGTGCATATGGGCTCCTGGGATATCGCCTTGGTTGTTTTTATAGCCAGCGTCGTTGTGCCGCTCTTTAAGCTTGTTGCGTTGGGAATGTTGGTGTTTCTTGCTCAGCAAAAAACCGGTATTAAATTGCGTGAGAGAACCCATCTATACGTGATCGTTGAGTTTATTGGTCAGTGGTCAATGCTGGATGTTTTCGTAGTTATACTACTCTGCGCCTTAGGACATTTTGGCTCGTTACTCAGTATCGAGCCTGGTGGTGGAGCAGCAGCCTTTGGTGGTGTGGTGATTCTGACCATGATCGCTGCGATGGGTTTTGATCCTCGCCTGGCATGGCGACTAGCCGGTCACCGTAAACATCTGACACGAGCAGATCTTGAATCCACTCATTAAATTTTTTCAAAGTTACGCTAACAGGAGTTGCTTGCATGACTGAGTCATCCAGCCCATCAGGCTCATTGCCTCATCCTCGTGTCTCACGCAAACCTAAACGCAATCTGGCCTGGGTTTGGCTGATACCAATCATTGCAGCCTTGGTGGGGTTATCAATCGTCTGGAACGCTGTATCTAAACAGGGGCCCAAAATTTCTATCGAATTTGAGTCTGCGTCTGGTCTTGAGGTCGGTAAGACACAGATTCGTTATCGTGATGTCGTCATTGGCATGGTGAAAGCAATCAAACTGAGTCCAAAGCGAGATTCTGTGATTGTCGATGCAGAGCTCACAAAAGACGCGGGTGGCTTGGCGCATGCAGGAACCCGTTTCTGGATTGTTAAACCCAGAGTAGGTTTAGGTGGGGTCTCTGGCTTATCGACGCTGCTGTCGGGTGTCTATATCGAGACCGATACGAACGATGCTTTAAATGCCAGCGCAAATAAAACTGAATTCTTGGGTCTTGAGGAGCCACCGCCAATTACCAGTGATCGGCCTGGTAAGAAATTTATCTTGCGAGCACCGGATCTGGGTTCGCTGGGAGCAGGCTCGCCTATTTTTTATCGACGTATTCAAGTCGGAATTGTGACGAGTTTCAAGCTCGATAAGGTTGGCAAGTTCGTCGATCTTCATGTGTTTATCGATGCGCCCTATGATAAATATGTGAATCAGAGTACGCGTTTCTGGAACGAAAGTGGCATCGATATCTCACTGGGCTCAGATGGCGTGCAAGTTAATACCCAATCATTGGTATCGCTGATAGCTGGGGGTATTTCTTTTTCATCTTTTGGTAAAAGTGAAGAACCAGTCAAATCTAGCGATGTATTTAAACTTTATGACACGAAACGCGCCGCTGAGCTTGTTCCTGAGGGTATCGCGGTGCCGATTGATATGCATTTTGATCAACCCTCAAGGGGTTTGAAGGTCGGAGCTAATGTTGAGTTTCAAGGTGTGGAAATTGGTATTGTCAACTCTGTGGATCTCGATTTCGATCCAATGAAACGCAAATTTTTTACGCGCGTAGCTGCCACACTTTATCCTGAGCGTCTTGGCTCGATTTATAGCGACATGAAAATGGTTGACCGTACCCCCGAGGAGGTTGCGAAATCTCTAGCGGTGCTCGCAAGCAGAGGGCTGCGCGCGCAGTTGCGAAGCGCTAATATCCTGACGGGTCAGTTATATATTGCGTTGGCTGATTTCCCTCAAGTGCCAAAGGGCGGTCGCTTCAAATCCAGCTTGCCTTTTGAAATGCCTACGATTGAGGCTGACGATCTCGATAAGCTTCAGCAAAATCTCTCTAACATCATGGCTAAACTTGAAAAAATACCATTTGACTCGATTGGCAAGGAGCTTAACGACACGCTAAAAGAGTTCAAACTCTTGACGATCGATTTGAATAAGCAAGTGACACCCAAGCTCTCTTCGGCGCTAGTTCAGGTCGAGTCAAGCTTTAAGAATCTCGATGGCATGATCGCTCCGGGGAGTCCGCTGCCAGCTAATATTGATGCGGCCCTTGAAGAAATCAAACGTAGTTTGAAATCCTTGCGCGTATTGACCGATGCCCTGCAGGCTCAGCCAGACTCACTCTTACGTGGTCGAAGTGGCCAGCCTTACTCTCGCGATACTCTTGGAGCGACTGCAAAATGAAAATCTTGATGATACTGGCGAGTCTGGTGCTGGTCGGTTGTGGTTCACCCGCAGCGTTTAATTACACCTTGAGTCCTCCTGTTTCGAATGTTGCGACTGCGCCGGTTAAATCAGTCGGCCCCTATGCGTTAGCTGATATTTCTGTTCCACCGGAGGCTGATCTGGCTTCGCTGGTGGTGCAACAAACTGATGGGCGTGTGCTGGTCCTCGCCAATGACTTATGGACAGCACCCTTGTCCTCGCATCTCAGAACAGCGCTTTCGCTTGAGTTAACCTCCCGTATTGGCATGCCGCCAGTACAAAATCTGGCGGCTGGTGCTGGCGATGCTAATGTCACGCGCGTTCAGGTAGATGTGCAGCGTTTTGATATGGTTCCGGGTCAATACGTCACGATCCACGCCTTGTGGCGGATACGTTTTGCAGGGACAAATAATGTCATGACTTGTTTTTCTCGCTTGCAACAACCTGTTGCGATTGGTGTCTCGGCACTGGTCACAGGTCAGCAAAAAAATACGCAACAACTCTCGTCACAGATTGCTCAGGCGCTTGAAACTCGCTCTAAACCAAATGATGCACAGTGCACTGGAATGTAGTCATGAAAGGACCGCGCATGCAATTTAGACACTATCTAATGGCTCTTGGCATCTCTGTGGTTTTATCTTTGCCTGCCGCAGCTGAAATTATCATTGGTGTGGATCTCTCCACAACCGGCCCGGCCGCAGCGATTGGTATCCAATCCGCGAACGCTATCAAGTTGTGGCCTGACACGTTGGGCGGCCAGCCTGCGCGGTATGTGATTCTGGATGACGCGACAGATGTCAGTCAGGCAGTCAGAAACTTTCGTAAACTGACTTCTGAAAATAAGGTCGATGCGATTGTTGGACCTAACATTACGCCTGCCGCGCTAGCTGCGCTCGATGTGCTGCAAGAGTCCAGCACGCCGATGATCGCTCTTGCAGCCTCGGCTTCGATTGTTTCACCGCAATCGGATCCTAAAAGGAAATGGGCTTTTAAATTGCCACAAAATGACGCACTCATGGCAACAGCAATCGTCCAGGATATGCGCCGCCGGGGTGTTAAAAAAGTAGGATTCATCGGATTTGCCGATTCCTACGGTGAGGGCTGGTCCAAAGAGTTTGCGGCTGCGGCTTCTGGTGATCCGGAAATCGTCTCCCAGGAGTCCTTTCAACGCACGGATCAGTCTGTAACCGGACAAGTGTTGAAGCTGATGGCTGCACAGCCCCAGGCGATTCTGATTGCTGGCTCTGGCACGCCAGCGGCTTTGCCACAAAAAACTTTAGTGGGTCGAGGCTACAAAGGATTGATTTATCAAACTCATGGTATTGGTACGCTTGAGTTCCTGCAGCTAGGTGGTAAAGATGTTGAGGGAACACTATTCCCAACCGGTCCTGGCGTAGTTGCACGCGAGTTACCTCAAGCCAATCCTGTGCGTCGTGTTGCGCTTGAGTTTACTGATCGCTACGAACAGAAGTATGGTCCCAATACGATGACGCAGTTTGCCGGTGATGCGATGGGGGCCTGGATGTTACTTGATCAGGCGGTTTTACGCGCTTTGAAAGCTGGCGCAAAACCCTCAACCATCGAGTTTAGGCAGGCCTTGCGAGACGCGCTCGAAAACACCCAGAATCTGACAGTTCCGAATGGCGTTTTAAATGTAACTCCACAGGATCACCAGGGCTTTGATGAGCGTGCACGAGTCATGGCAACTATTAAAAATGGAAAGTTTTCCTACGCTCAATAGTTTTGGCTGTTGTATAAACAAATTGTGAGGAATTGAAAATGAGCAGCAATACGCCCCTGGCTGACGTGCGAAAAAGTTATGAACTCGCATCGCTTGAAGAGCACGAGGTATCGAGCGAGCCGCTTAAACAATTTCAATCCTGGCTCAATGAGGCTTTTGCCCACAAAATCCCTGAACCCAATGCAATGACGCTAGCCACAGTTGGCAGTAACGGACGTCCCTCGAGTCGTATCGTTTTGATAAAAGGATGTGACGAACGCGGTCTGGTCTGGTTTACTAATTATCAAAGTCGTAAAGGCAAAGAGCTAGAAAACACACCTTTTGCCTCGTTGCAGTTTCATTGGGTTGAACTCGAGCGTGTTGTTCGCATAGAGGGGCGCGTCGAGAAAGTAGAGGCCGCAGAATCGGATGAGTATTACGCCACCAGACCACTGGCTAGCCGAATCGGTGCCTGGGCCTCACCACAAAGCATGGTGATAAACGGGCGCACACCCATCGTCGCAAAAGCTGCAGAATATGGATTGAAGTTTGGTCTGAATCCCCCACGTCCCCCGCACTGGGGTGGCTATCGTCTGGTGCCAGACTATTGGGAGTTCTGGCAAGGTCGTCCCTCCCGGCTGCATGACCGGATTTGTTATCGCTTGAATGAAAATAAAGATTGGATTAAGGATCGTCTGGCACCTTGAATACAGTTTGACTCGTGCCTGAGCAAACTGTATCAGGCGTGCGCTCTAAACAACTCAGGTTTTACCGGTGCTGCCAAAACCGCCAGTCCCGCGATCTGAGGCTCCAAACTCCTCGACCAGATTAAATTGCACCTGTGCGACTGGCAGCACGACAAGTTGTGCGAGCCGCTCCATAGGTTGCAAGGTGTAAGCAGTATTGCTGCGATTCCAGGCTGATACCATCAGGGGTCCTTGATAGTCCGAGTCAATCAGACCGACCAGATTACCCAGTACGATGCCGTGCTTATGGCCCAAGCCTGAACGAGGCAAAATGACTGCCGCGTAGCCCGGATCGGCGATATGAATGGCCAGACCTGTCGGGACTAACTGGGTGGCACCTGGCTCAATCACCAGAGGGGTATCCAGACACGCTCTTAAGTCCAGACCTGCAGAGCCTGGTGTTCCGTAGGCTGGTAGTTGGTCACGCATGCGCGCGTCGAGAATTTTGAGATCGACAGGTTTCATTTTTTTGAAATCAGAAGAGTTTGAAAAGTTTGAAGGATTCTGCTGCGCTGATGGCCATATAACCGGGTGTCAGCAGCGCGGGAACCCAGAACAGGGCTGAGATAACATTAGCCAACTGGAATTTGTATTCTGGCATACCCATGACACCTGCGACAGTTGGAATTGAGCTGCGCAAAGGACCTAAAAATCTACCGATCAACACGGCAAAGAATCCGTAGCGAAAGAATAATAGACGTGCCCGGGCAATCGTCCTGCGGTGTTTGGAGAGAGGTTTGCAGCGTAGAACGCTTGGGCCCATCCAGCGACCTAACCAAAAAGAAAGTGCATCGCCCAATAGTGCACCGGCATAACCCCAGAGGAGGATTGGCATCAAGGGCAAGGTGCCACTTGCGACCAGTCCGCCGGTCAATAAAAGCAGGGCGGTTGCTGGAATCAGAATGCCGACGATAAACATTGATTCCCCAAACGTCATCAGGCAGATGATCGGACCCGCCCAGAACTGGTTATGACGTATGAATTCGGCGATTTGCTCGATGAGCGCTTCCATAGGCGCGTGGGCCTGCTCAGGCCGGTTTACCTGCAATACGTATTGAGATGGCGTGTATCAGTTGCCGTGCAATATCTTGTTTTCCACTTGAGGCGAGGGGGTGTTCGCCGTGCATGTCAAAAATAGATACTGTGGTGTGATCGGAATCCATCACGTGCTGGGCAAGGTTACCAATCAACATTGGAATTCCCTTGCGAAGCCTTTTTTCATGGGCGAACTCGGACAAACGCTCTGTTTCGGCGGCAAAGCCCACGCACCAGGGAGGGTTAGGAAGCTTGGCAACCGTCGCGAGGATGTCGGGATTAGGAATAAAGCTCAACTCAGGTGTTTGTGTGCCATTTTTTTTGATTTTGTCTGTAGCGACATTGGCCACGCGCCAGTCTGCGACAGCAGCAACCGCTATAAAAATATCCTGCTGCGCTGCACTGGCAAGCACCGCATCGTGCATTTGCTGGGCTGTTTGCACATCGATACGTGTCACACCATAGGGCGTACTCAAGGCAGTTGGGCCAGAGATGAGAGTGACTTCGGCACCTGCTTCCCACGCGGCACGCGCAAGGGCATAGCCTGTTTTACCTGAAGACCTGTTGCTTATCACGCGTACTGGATCGATTGGCTCAACAGTTGGGCCAGCCGTAATCATGACGCGCTGACCTGTGAGTAATTTAGGTTGAAAAAAACCTACTAGTTCGGCGAGTAACTGGGCTGGCTCGAGCATGCGTCCGTCGCCGGTTTCACCGCAGGCTTGATCACCATTGCCTGGGCCAAGGATTTTGATTCCATCAAGCTTTAATTGTTCGACATTACGTTGTGTGGGTGCCGCGCCCCACATTTCGCGATTCATGGCTGGCGCAACCAGCAAGGGACAAGCGCGCGCCAGGCACAGGGTCGAGAGCAGATCATCGGCACGGCCTTGAACGAGTTTCGCCATAAAGTCCGCCGAAGCAGGCGCGATCAATATGGCGTCAGCGCCGCGTGTCAGATCAATGTGAGGCATGTTGTTCGGGATGCGTGCATCCCAGGCGTCAAGATAGACGGGACGACCTGACAGTGCTTGCATGGTGACGGCAGTGATGAAATGCGTCGCGGCATCCGTCATCACAACGTCAACGGTTGCGCCCAGATCAATCATGCGCCGCACGAGCTCAGCTGATTTGTAGCAGGCTATGCCACCACTCAAACCCAGTACGATGCGTTTACCTTCGAGATCTTTACTCATTTTGAACGTGTACCTTTCAGTCTCAGCAGCTCATCCAGTATCAAAAGCATAGCACCGAGCGTAATACAAATATCAGCAATATTAAAAGCCGGGTAATACCAATCGCGCCAGTAGAACAACAGAAAATCAACCACATGACCATAGGCGATCCGATCAATCACATTGCCGATCGCACCGCCCAGTATCAAAGCCAGGGCCAGCATCATCCGATGATGCATAATATTTTTACGCATCATCCAGATGATGAAGACAGAAGCGGCAATGGCTAGCAAGGTAAAAAACCATCTTTGCCAGCCCGTTTCATTTGCGAGAAAACTAAAAGCTGCTCCAGGGTTATAGAGCAGGGTAAAGTCGAAAAAGGGCAGTAGATGAATCCGCTCGCCATATTTGAGTTGTGAGTCAAAACCGAGTTTGCTGGACTGGTCGAGTACGATCAGCAAACCCGCAAGCCACAACCAGCGAGCAATACCAGGAGAGGGCTTAGGCATCTTTCAGATTCATCACGCATCGACCGCAGATATGAGGGTGTGACGAGTCCAGTCCTATGTCCGCACGATAGTGCCAGCAACGCTCACATTTTTGATGTCCGGAAGCTGCAATACTAATTTGCAATTCACCGACGCCTGGTTGAACACTCACGCGCGAGACAATAAAAATGAAGGGTAGTTGTTCGGCAACGCTGAGCAACAGAGTGAGGTCGTCCCCACTGGCGCTGAGTTCGACTTCTCCTTGCAGGGACGAACCAATGCTGCCAGCGGTGCGAAGCTCTTCGAGTTTACGCATGACTTGTGCACGTATCTCGCGCAGGCGTGTCCAGCGTGTTGAGAGCCCAGTAGCATCAGTTACCGCTGGTATGTTGTGATAACACTCGGTAAAGATCGTGAGTGCTGGCTGTTTGCCTGCAATGGTCAGCGTTGTTGAATCAAGAATTTCCCAGGCTTCTTCGGCAGTAAAGGACAAGACAGGAGCCATCAGCTTGAGCAAGCTTTGAGTAATGTGCAGAAGTGCTGTTTGCGCTGAGCGGCGCGCGTGACTGCGCGGCGACGAGGTGTAGAGACGATCCTTAAGTACGTCAAGATAAAACGCGCCGAGATCTTCAGAACAAAAGCTCTGCAAACGCGCCATGGCTGGGTGGAAATCATAACGCTCGTAGTTCGCCAGCACTTCAGTTTGCATGTGTGCGGTCATGGACAATGCGTAGCGATCCATTTCAAGCATTTGATCGATTGCTAGCGCATCTGTGCTGGCGTTGAAATCTGCAAGGTTCGCCAGTAAAAATCTAAGGGTATTACGAATACGTCGATAACCCTCAACTACGCGTTTGAGGATTTCATCCGAGATGGATAATTCGCCTGAGTAATCGGTACTGGCGACCCATAGTCGCAATATTTCTGCTCCCAGACTGTCGGACACTTTTTGTGGAGCAATCACATTGCCCACTGATTTGCTCATCTTGCGCCCATTACCATCCACAACAAAACCGTGTGTCAGCAGTCCATTGTAGGGTGCTCGGCCATAAAGCATGCAGCCTGTCAGCAGCGAGGAGTGGAACCAGCCGCGGTGCTGATCCGAGCCTTCCAGATAGAGATCAGCCGGCCAAGTAAGCTGCGCCCCATGTGAGCCGTTATGCTCATTGTCAGGACCACCCAGAACGGTAGCATGCGTGGTGCCCGAGTCAAACCAGACATCAAGTGTGTCACGATTTTTTTCATACATCAGGGCATCAGCGGCGCTTAAAAGGTCCGCAGGTTCTATCGCCTGCCAGGCTTCGATACCATGCTTTTCTACGCGCTTGGCTACTTCTTCGAGCAATGCAGGTGTGTCGGGGTGCAGCGCACCGGTTTCTTTGTGAATAAAGAAGGCCATTGGCACGCCCCACTGGCGCTGTCGCGAAAGCGTCCAGTCTGGACGGTTGGCGATCATTGCGTGCAAACGCGCCCGTCCCCAGGCAGGGAAAAACGCAGTTGCTTCGATGGCAGCGAGTGCGCTTTGGCGCAGGCTTGGCTCATCGTCTTTTGGCTTGACATCCATGCCCGCAAACCATTGACTGGTCGCGCGATAAATGATGGGTGTCTTATGACGCCAGCAGTGCATGTAGCTGTGCGAGTGCTGCTCGACCTTGATTAGCGTGCCTGCTGCGCTGAGCGCTTCGACAATTTTTGGGTTGGCCTCCCAGATGCTCAGGCCACCAAAACCAGGCAGTCCGGATACGAACTTGCCGTCACCCATGACCGGACTGATGATGTCCGAATCTTTGACGCCATGTGCTTTGCAAGAGACGAAATCCTCGATGCCATAGGCGGGCGCAGAGTGCACGACGCCAGTACCTGTATCGAGTGTGACGTAATCACCCAGGTAAACAGGGGACAGGCGCTTGTAGCCCGCATCAAAATTCGCCAGTGGGTGTTCAAAACTGATCTGACTGAGTGCGGACCCAACACACTTGGCAAGGATCTCGCCCTCCATGCCCCATTCTTTCATGCAAGCTTCAACGCGGTCTGCAGCCAGGATCAACAGGTCGCCGGTCGCCGCAGCGGGGCTGACGCGAACCAGTGCGTATTCAAATTCAGGATGAATATTCAACGCCTGATTCGAGGGGATTGTCCATGGAGTAGTGGTCCAGATGACAATCGCGCCTTTGCCTACACTTGGTATACCAAAGGCCTTGGCCACTGCGTCCAGATCTGCAAACGGGAAGGCAATATAAACTGCTGGGTCTTTGCGGTCCGCGTATTCGACTTCGGCCTCAGCTAATGCCGAGCCACAGTCAAAACACCAGTTCACAGGCTTCAGCCCACGAAACACATAGCCTTTATCGAGAATGCGGCCTAGAGCCCGTATTTCATTGGCTTCATTGCTGAAATTCATCGTCAGGTATGGGTCGTTCCAGTCCCCCAGAACACCTAGCCGGATAAAGTCCTTTTTCTGGCGCTCGATCTGCTCAAGTGCGTAGGCACGGGCTTTTGACTGCACCTCTGCTACAGGCAAGTTTTTGCCGTATTTTTTTTCGATCTGTATTTCGATGGGCATGCCATGGCAATCCCAGCCGGGTACGTAAGCCGCATCAAAACCAGCCATGTTTCGACTTTTGATAATGATGTCTTTGAGGATTTTATTGACCGCATGGCCAATATGAATGTCACCGTTGGCGTAAGGCGGGCCATCATGAAGCAGGAATTTAGGACGTCCCTGGCTTGCCTGGCGAACGGCCTGATAGACCTTTTTCTCTTGCCAGGCGGCAACCCAGAGAGGTTCGCGTTTAGGCAAGTCCCCACGCATCGGGAACTTGGTGTCGGGCAGATTGAGTGTGTTTTTATAGTCCATGGAGCGCAAAATAAGAGCGTGCATGCTGTGCATCGGCATGCATGGCGGCAGTCAGGGTTGGGAGATCAGGAAATTTTTCTTCGTCCCGCACGTGTTGCAGGAGTTCGACCCGGATGAGTTTACCGTAAGCATCCGGATTGCTTGTTAATAAGTGCGTTTCTAATAGAATTCTGCCATCATCCTCGACGGTTGGACGCACGCCCAGGCTGGCAACGCCAGCCAGAGGAGTCAAGCCCAGACCGTGGACACGCACTACATAAATTCCCGAACGCGCTGCACAGCGAGGCGTCACCCGCATGTTCATCGTGGGCATATTGAGTGTGCGGCCAAGCTTTTTGCCATGAATGACGTGACCGGTTATGGCAAAAGGGCGACCCAGCAGGTGTGCGGCATGGTCCAGATCCCCTGCAGCAAGAGCTGATCGTACTTCTGAGCTTGAAATCCTGTGCCCATGGGAATCCGTTACATCAGACATGGTCTGAACCTGCATGCCTTGCTGCTGGCCGATTTTTTTCAGTAGCGCCACATCTCCGGTACGCTGCCTGCCAAAACGGAAGTCTTCGCCAACCAGTAGCCAGCGTGTACCGAGTTGCTCAATGAGTAATTGCTTAACAAAGTCCGTTGCCGACATTTCAGCCATTTGACGATTGAAGCGGGCCACAATGATTTGCTCTATACCAGCCTGAGCTAATGCGGTTAGCTTGTCACGCAGCCCGCTAATCTGTGGCGGGGAGAGTTCGGGACGGTGATTGAGCTGGGCGAAATATTCTCTGGGGTGGGGTGCGAAAGTGAGCACGCTCGGAACGAGATCGTGCTCGCGGGCGGCCAGGCAGACCTGCTCAAGCATTGCACAATGCCCAAGATGTACCCCGTCAAAATTACCGATTGACAAGGCTGACGAGAAGCGCAAAGAGGGCGCAGGAGGGTGACGACGGAAGCGTAATGAGGTTTTCACAGGCAACAGTTTACAATTTAGTACTGCTTTGTTCGTGGAATCCCATGTTTGACCCATTATTTTTACCCAAGCGCTTTGTGATTTTGATATCCGGGCAGGGTTCCAATATGCAGAAAATAGTTGAGAACTGCCTCGCAAATCGTTGCCCAGCTGAGGTTTCGGCTGTTATTTCTAATCGTGAAGCCAGTACTGGACTAAAATGGGCCAGCGATAAAGGAATCACAACAAAAATTGTTTCCCACACGGACTTTTCAAGTAGAAACGCGTTTGATGCAGCGCTGAGTGCTGTGATTGATCAGTTTTCACCCGACTACATCTTGCTAGCTGGTTTTATGCGGGTGCTGACGCCCGAATTTGTTCAGCGGTACGCGGGAAAACTGATCAATATCCATCCTTCGTTATTGCCTGCCTTTCCTGGTTTGCATACGCATGCTCAGGCCATTGCCAAAGGTGTGCAGGCGCACGGTTGCACGGTTCATTTTGTTACGCCTGTGCTTGATCACGGTCCAATTATCGCCCAGGGTGTTGTGCCTGTGCTTGCCGGTGATACACCAGAAACTCTGGCCGAGCGTGTGTTGGCGCTGGAACACGTGGTTTTCCCGCAAGTCGCTCTCTGGCTTGCGAAAGGTCAGGTGCATTTAATGCCAGACCAGCGCGTCGAGGTTGACGCGATTCATTCAAGATTATTCGTATCGGAGCAACAAGTATGAGCAACCCACGCACACCCAGCCGCACTGGTCGGCCTAAAACGGGCGACACGCGGGGTAAGTCGCGCTCAGGCTCCTCAACAAGTTCTCGGTCTGTGCCAAGGCCGTTCGATCCTGACCGTGCCCCGCCAGCCAAAGGCTCAGCGACCGAGCGCCTGATGAATGCGCAGCCAGCCTATTCACGTCAGGCAACGGGAGGTCGCTCAGAATCAGGTAGCGGGTACGAGCGATCTGCTGAGCGAGCTTTCACGAGAGGCGGTGAGCGGGGAGATGACAGGATGGGCGAGGCCGATGCGCAACGTCCTCAACAATCGACTTTCGTTCACAAGCCTAGACAGCCTCCCATGACCATCCGGCTCGATCAGATCCGCAAAGTTCTGGATGAAGTACTAACCATGCGTTTTGCGGCTGACTCGGTTGTATCGCACTGGTTTAGGGCGCACCCAAGTCTTGGTATCCGCGATCGCTCCGAGGTGGCTGAATCTGTTTACGATGTTTTGCGTAATTTAAGGCTTTATCGCCAGCTCGCTGAAAGTGGTGTGGGTAATGCGGTGCGTCGTCTGGCTATCCAGGGGGCTTTGTCGACCATGGACCCTGAAAAGGTCAAGAGTGTTCTGGATGCTGGAGAACTAGCTTGGCTTGAACGCATCGCGCAGATTGAGCCAAGTTCCATGTCTTTACCTGTTCGCGAAAGTTTGCCCGACTGGTTGTACGAGAGGATTAAGGATTTCCCGGAGGTTGAATCCTTGGCACATTCGCTGAATCAGCATGCAGCACTTGATATCCGCGTCAATCCTCTCAAAGCAGAGCGCGATGAAATGCTGGCTGATTTGACGCGCGGTAATGCCGTGCGCCATGCGCCAGTCGCTACGCCCTATTCTCCCTGGGGGATCCGTCTTAAGGGACGTCCGGCTATGAACAAGTGGCATCAGTTCGAGCACGGTCTGATCGAAGTCCAGGACGAGGGCAGTCAGCTACTCGCGCTGTTAGTTGGCCCCAAGCGTGGTGAAATGGTCATCGATTTTTGCGCCGGCGCAGGTGGCAAGACTTTGCTGCTCGGGGCCTTGATGCGCTCGACCGGTCGCTTGTATGCCTTTGATGTATCTGCCACGCGTTTAGCCAAAGCTAAACCTCGTTTTGCGCGTAGTGGTTTGTCAAATGTCGTGCCCGTGGCTATCGATCATGAAAATGATCAGCGGGTACGCCGCCTGGCTGGAAAAGCGCATCGCGTGCTGGTCGATGCTCCCTGCAGCGGTGTTGGTACGCTCAGGCGCAATCCTGATCTTAAATGGCGTCAGTCAGCCCAGAGTCTTGAAGAGCTGGTTGCGTTACAGGCCAGAATATTAGCGAGTGCCTCGCGCTGTGTTTCACCGGGCGGCAGGCTGGTCTATGCCACCTGCAGTGTCCTGACAGAGGAAAACGAGAATCAGGCTGAGAAATTTCTGGCCGAGCATCCGGATTTTGAGCTGGTCGATGCTGCACCAATCCTGGCTGCGAGAACGCCCTTGCTGATAGAGGGTCCTTACCTCAAGCTCAGGCCGGATGTTCATGGTACGGATGGTTTTTTTGCAGCCGTTTTTGAGCGCCGTAAACAAACTCCCAGCTTAACCACTGAGCCAGTGTTGCAAGCTGATGAAGCTGAGGATGCACATGAGGCTGATGCCAGGATCGTGGTTCAGGCTGTGGCTGAAACCGAACAAAATGCTCAAATTAACCAAAGTGCAGACGAAAGTGCAGACCGAACTGCCGAGCAAACTGCCGACGTAACTGCCGACCAAAGTGCAGACCAAAGTGCAGAGATAGAAACTGGGCAAGAGCGGCCTGCGCCAAAGAAAATTCCGTTTCGGCGTGCCAAGAAAAAAGTTGAAAGTGCCTAACGTCTCCTAAATGGCGCTTAAATCACATTTAATTTGTTGATATTCCTCAAGTTAGTGTGGTTATTCAGCGCTTTAGGAGGGGTACTTACGTTAAAATTACTTTGTTATTTTTTACTGCGAGTCATCGACACTCATGAAAGACCTTATTTCTTTTGCCGCGGGCGGTTTGCTACAGGCTAGCTGGTGGGAAGTTGTTCTCTACACCCTGGTGATGACGCACATCACCATCGCAGGGGTGACGATCTTTTTGCACCGTAGCCAGGCGCACAGAGGTCTTGATCTGCATCCTGCCGTGATGCATTTTTTCCGCTTCTGGCTCTGGATGACCACCGGTATGGTCACAAAAGAATGGGTGTCTATCCACCGCAAACATCACGCTAAATGTGAGCGCGAGGATGATCCGCACTCACCCATGATTTACGGTATAGGCAAGGTCATGTTTTCCGGTGCGGAACTCTACCGCCACGAGTCAAAAAATCAGGAAACACTCTCAAAATTCGGTCATGGCACCCCTGATGACTGGCTAGAGCGCAACATCTACACGCGTTACAGTGCCCGTGGCATTCTGATCATGCTGTTTATAGACCTTGCCCTGTTTGGTTCGATTGGTTTTACGATCTGGGCGGTACAGATGGCCTGGATTCCTTTCTGGGCTGCAGGTGTTGTAAACGGTATTGGCCACTATTGGGGTTATCGCAATTTCGCGAGCCCTGACACGAGTACCAACGTTTTTCCAATTGGTATTCTGATCGGAGGCGAGGAGCTCCACAATAATCACCATGCCTATGGTACGAGCGCGAAATTCTCCAGCAAATGGTATGAGCTGGATATTGGCTGGCTTTACATTCTGGGACTTAAGGCTCTGGGCCTATGCACAATTAAAAAAGTAGCACCACGTTTGCGTCTTGAGGCACACGGTAAGTCTGGTGTTGATTTACGCACATTACAGGGTGTGATTGCCCACCGCTTCGAAATTTTGTCGCGTTACACGAATATCCTGAAAAACGCCTGCCGTATTGAAATCAAGCAACTTAAAACCACAGGAAGTGGTCATCAGGCGGAGGAACTCATCGCAGCGACGCACTGGCTCGGGCGTGGCGAAGAAACACTTGCACCGGTGGAACGCGCGCGTATTGAAAAAGCGCTGTCCCAGAGCAACGCTCTCTCTACTCTGGTGCAGATGCGTCACGATCTGGTCAAGCTCTGGGATAGCTCAAGCGCTTCGAGCGATCAGCTGTTGCATGATCTCCAGGCTTGGTGCCAACGTGCTCAGCAGAGCGGTATCTCAAGTCTTGAGGAGTTTGCATTGCATCTGCGCCGCTATGCGGCATGATCGACAAACTTAATTCGCCTCAACGCGAAGCCGTAACGCTCCCGCCGCAGCATGCACTGGTGCTTGCTGGCGCGGGTAGCGGAAAGACCCGGGTACTGACCACCCGCATGGCGTGGCTGATTCAGACCGGGCAGGTCAGTCCACTCGGTATCTTGGCCGTAACCTTCACGAACAAAGCAGCACGCGAAATGACGGCGCGTGTGTCGGGTATTTTGCCCATTGATATCCGAGGCATGTGGATTGGTACCTTTCACGGACTATGCAATCGTATGCTACGCGCGCATCACCGGGATGCAGGGCTGCCCCAGGCTTTTCAGATCCTTGATACCTCAGACCAGCTTGCGGCGATTAAGCGCCTGCTCAAAGCTAATGGCGTTGATGATGATAAATACCCACCACGCGAAGTCCAGCGGTTTATCAACGGTGCCAAAGAAGAAGGTCAGCGCCCTGGCGACGTAGAAGCTTATGACAGCTTTCGACGACGCATGATAGAGATTTATGCCCTCTATGAAGCCCAATGTCAGCGCGAAGGTGTTGTGGATTTTCCTGAGTTACTGTTGCGAGCCTACGAATTATTATCCCGTAACGAGCCTGTACGCACGCATTATCAGCGACGTTTTAAGCATGTTCTCGTTGACGAGTTTCAGGACACTAATACGCTTCAATACAAATGGCTCAGGCTGCTTGCAGGTGGCGGTGCGAGTATGTTTGCCGTGGGTGATGACGATCAGTCCATTTACGCCTTTCGTGGTGCGAATGTCGGCAATATGTCTGATTTCGAACGTGATTATGCACATGGTACTGTGATTCGACTGGAGCAAAACTATCGCTCCTATGGTCATATATTGGATGCTGCCAATGCGCTCATCAGCCACAATAACGGCCGTCTGGGTAAAAATCTCTGGACCGAGCAGGGTGAGGGTGAACAAATTCGTGTGGTGGAGCAACCAACCGATTTGTCTGAGGCGCAATGGCTGGTCGACGAGGTGCGCGGCTTGATTTCCGATGGCCGAGAGCGAAGCCAGATTGCCGTGCTCTATCGCAGTAACGCCCAATCCCGTGTGATCGAACACGCTCTTTTTTCAGCCGGTGTTGCCTATAAGGTCTACGGTGGGCTGCGTTTTTTTGAACGGCAGGAAATCAAACATGCCTTGGCTTATTTAAGGCTCATGGCAAATCCTGATGACGATACGTCATGGATGCGTGTGGTGAATTTCCCGCCGCGCGGGATTGGCGCGCGTACCCTTGAGTTGCTCGGTGATCAAGCTCGTGCATTTGATACGAGTCTTTCCAGCGCTGTAGCACGGGTGCCCGGTAAAGGTGGCTCGAACCTCGCCCAATTTGCGATGATGATTAATAAACTTTCGTTCGAAACTCGTCTTTTGCCTTTGCCTGAGTTGGTCGAGCATGTGATTGCCCATAGCGGCCTGATGGCGCATTATGAGCAAGACCGCGAAGGTGCGGATCGAATCGAGAACTTGAACGAATTGATCAATGCAGCAGCCGCCTTTGTGATTGAAGCCGATATGGCAGGTTTACCTGCTGGGGTTGTAGTCCAGCCTCCCATGACCGGTGCTGCGACGGTGATTACTGATTCAGGCCAGGAACTCGTGCTTGATCCGATGCAAGAAGGGTTTAACGGTCTATCGCCGCTTATGGCTTTTCTTTCGCATGCTGCTCTTGAGGCGGGTGATAATCAGGCGCAAGCAGGTCAAGATGCTGTGCAGTTGATGACTGTGCATGCTGCTAAAGGCTTGGAATTTGATGCGGTATTTATTACCGGTATGGAAGAGGGTCTCTTTCCGCACGAGAACAGTATCTCGGACCCCTCAGGTCTAGAGGAAGAAAGACGTTTGATGTATGTGGCGATCACGCGTGCGCGAGAGAGGCTTTATTTCAGCCTGGCACAGAGCAGAATGCTTCACGGACAAACGCGTTACGCAATGCGCTCGAGGTTCCTTTCGGAAGTCCCTGACGTTCATATGAAATGGCTTACCCCTAAGCAGGGATTGAGCGATAGTGAACCGCGCTGGAAAACCAGTAACTATTCTGGTGACACCTACGGACGTCAGACGGCTCCTCGTGCGGCACCCGTTCCCCCTAAAATGTTGGCGAGCGGTGTAACTGTAGGCTCACAGCAATTCAGAGTCGGTCAGGGTGTTCGTCACGCGCGTTTTGGAGAGGGTACGATCATCGGCCTTTCTGGCACCGGGCTCGACGCACAGGCGCAAATTCAGTTCAGAGAGGTGGGTGCCAAGACTCTCGCACTCGGCGTGGCCAAGCTCGATATTATCCAGAGCTAGAGATAGGTTGAGATAAATGGCCGATTTGTTTGCCTCACAGGACGACAATGAGCCCTGGGTTGAACCACTTGATCGCGGAGTGTTCTTGCTGCATCGCTTTGCTGCCGCACAGGCCGCGGAGCTATACACACTGATTCTCGCAATTTCCGAGCGCTCTTCTTACCGTCATCTCACTACACCCGGTGGTTTTGTGATGTCGGTTCAAACCACTTCTTGCGGCACTAGGGGCTGGTTTAGCGATCACTATGGATATCGTTATGTCACCCAAGACCCTGTGTCCAGCGAGCCTTGGCCAGAACTTCCTGAAAAATTTCTCTCTCTTGCTTCTACCGCCGCCGCTGCAGCTGGATTTGATGGGTTTGTGCCTGATGCGTGTCTGATCAATCGCTACGTACCTGGCGCAAAAATGTCCTTGCATCAGGATAAGAATGAACGCGACTTTTCCGCCCCGATTGTTTCTGTATCGCTAGGTCTGCCCGCTACATTTATGTTTGGAGGTCTGGAGCGAAATGATCCTGTTAAACATCTGGATCTGTTGCATGGCGATGTTCTGGTGTGGGGCAGAGAGTCGCGCTTGAGATTTCATGGAGTGATGCCCGTCGCCCCTGGCCATCACCCACTCTGTGGCGCGCAGCGCATCAATCTGACTTTTAGATTGGCGGGCTAGAAAATAGGCGACGCAATACGCGATCGCCTAATTTTTAACGGCAAGACCTTATTGGCTCGCTTGTTTGTTCGCAAGAATACTTATGTTCTCTGAATTGCTGCCGGAACAAGTTTTTCGCCTTCCTCTTGCTCTACCAGCTCGATTTCAGGCTCATTTGCATCCTCGTAAGTTTCATTGTTGAGATGGGCGGTTAGTTTTGCTTCGTTAAGCTCACCACACCACTTACCAACCACGATCGTGGCAACGCCATTACCCACCAGATTAGTCAGTGCCCGAGCCTCAGACATGAAACGATCGATACCCAGAATCAAGGCTAAACCTGCGACGGGCACGTGACCCACGGCACCAAGCGTCGCAGCCAATACGATAAAGCCACTTCCAGTCACCCCTGCAGCGCCCTTGGAAGTCAGTAAAAGTACCGCAAGCAAGGTGAGTTGGTGAGTGATGTCTAAATGCGTGTTGGTGGCCTGGGCCACAAACACTGCGGCCATCGTGAGGTAAATAGAGGTGCCATCCAGGTTGAACGAGTAGCCTGCAGGAATAACCAGACCAACGACCGATTTTTTAACACCCAGGTTTTCCATTTTGGCCAGCATGCGAGGTAAAACGGATTCGGAGGAAGACGTGCCCAGCACAATCAGCAACTCTTCTTTAATGTATTTGACGAATTTCCAGATATTGAAACCATGGAAAAAAGCGATGGTACCGAGCACAACAAATACAAAAATCAGGCATGTCAGATAAAACGTTCCCATGAGTTTGCCCAGAGAGAACAGGGAATCCAAGCCATACTTACCGATTGTGAAGGCCATCGCACCAAAAGCGCCGATTGGTGCAAGTTTCATGATCATATTCACAATGCCAAAAAATACATGTGAAATTTTGTCGATCAGATCAAAGACGAGTTGGCCTTTGCTACCTAGCCTGTGCAGGGCAAAGCCAAAGATGATGGCAATCAGTAAAACCTGAAGAATCTCGCCCTTTGCAAACGCATCAACCACGGTATTAGGGATGATGTTCATCAGAAAGTCGACGGTGCCCTGCATTTTACCTGGGTCCGTGTAGGCTTTGATGCTCTTGGTGTCGATCGTACTGGCATCGATATTCATGCCCGCACCTGGTTCGATCCAGTTAACAATGACCAAGCCAACTATGAGCGATATCGTGCTCACTACTTCAAAATAAAGCAAAGCATAGCCGCCTGTTTTACCTACAGTTTTCATATTTTCCATACCTGCGATCCCAGAGACCACGGTGCAGAAAATAATCGGTGCGATGATCATTTTGATCAGTTTGATGAATCCATCGCCAAGCGGTTTCATGGATTCCCCGACACCGGGATAGAAATGACCGAGCAGAATGCCGAGCGTCACGGCAAACAGTACTTGCACGTAAAGTGACTTAAGCCAGTTAATTTTCACGTGTTTCTCGAATTAAAAGAGGATGAATTTCCCAACAAGCGCTTTGACGGCGCGTTCAGGCGTAATAGAACTGTCATTTTAACGGAGTTCTATCAAGACCCCACGTTAAATGGGTTCAAGAGCTTCAAGCTCCGTTTGCAATTCAAGCCATTGCTCTTCCAGAAGGTTTGCTCGCTTGGTGAGCTCACCGTGCTCGGCCAGACTTGCAACGCGCTCCTGTCTGCGTGCGTCGGTATAGAGATCAGGATCAGCGATCAGGCTGTCAAGCATTGCGATTTTGGTTTGTACCTGTTCAAGTTCTTTTTCTATTTTTGCAAGTTTTGCGTCGATCGGTTTGCGCAGGACTGCGAGGCGTTGGCGTTGCTCTGCCTCTTCGCGTTTCTGTTGTTTTCGATCGATGTTGATGATCTGAGCTTCACTTGATACAGCAGTCTCGTTTTTTTGTTCCTGTCGGGCTGTCGCGTCTTCACGCCGAGCGCGAGCCTGGTGTTGGGCTAACCAGTCGCGATAGTCTTCGAGATCGCCATCAAAGACCTGAACGCATCCATCCGCCACAATCCAGAAGCTATCAACGGTCGTGCGCAGTAAATGTCGATCATGTGAAACCAGCAGCATGCTGCCACCAAACTCCGCCAGGGCACGTGTGAGTGCTTCCCGGGTTTCAACGTCCAGATGGTTACTCGGTTCGTCAAGCAGCAAGAGGTTGGGTTTTTGCCAGACGATCAGTGACAAGGCCAGTCGGGCTTTCTCACCGCCAGACATGGGGGCGACGGTGTCGGTTACGCGATCACCGCCAAAGCCAAAGCCACCTAAGTAATTGCGTAGTTCTTGCTCTCTGGTATCGGGCGCCAGTCGCGCCAGATGTTGTAGCGGGCTACTCTCCAGATCCAGCATGTCGAGTTGATGTTGTGCAAAATAGCCAACCTCTAGTCCGCGAGAGGCCCGCCGACTGCCTGCCTGAACCTCAAGCTCACCGGCGAGAGTTTTGACCAGGGTACTTTTTCCAGCACCATTGACACCGAGAATTCCAATTCGATCCCCACCGCGCACCATCAGTTTTACGTTGCGCAGGATCGTCACAACCTCGCCACTTTCTGTTGTGTAGCCAGCTTGCATATCGTCAAGTACTAGCAGAGGATCTGGCATTTCTTCAGGCGATGGGATGCGAATTTCGATACCTGATTCTGCGTGTATGGGAGCGAGTTGCTCCATACGGGCTAATGCTTTAACACGGCTTTGTGCTTGCTTGGCTTTTGAAGCTTTGGCTTTGAACCGGTCTATAAACCCCTGCAGCCGAGCCGTTTCACGTGTCTGGCGCTCGTAGGCGATCTTTCCTTGCCTTAAACGTTCTGCGCGCTGGATAACAAAATCCTGGTATCCGCCTTTGTAGCGATTTAGTTTTCCATGGTCAAAATGCAGGATAGTTTGCGCAACGGCATCAAGGAACTCCGTGTCATGCGAGATCAACAAGACCGTACCTGCATAGGCGGCCAGCCACCGCTCTAGCCACAACATAGCATCAAGATCGAGGTGGTTGGTCGGCTCGTCAAGCAGCAGTAATTCTGAAGGGGCCATCAATGCGCGTGCGAGCGCCAGACGCATACGCCAGCCACCCGAGAAACTGTCAACGGGCTGCAACCACTGGACAGGTGTAAAGCCTAGGCCTGCGAGTAACTGCTCTGCCCGTGAGGCAGCCGTCCAGGCATCTGCCTCTAGCAGTTCTGCTTCAAGTTCGGCGATGCGTGCGCCATCTGCGAGCGGATCATTTTCTGCTTCGAGTCGCTGCGCCTGAAGTTGGCGCAGCCTGACATCGCCATCAATGACGAATTCTCTTGCGGCACTGCTACTTGAGGCAATCTCTTGCTGGACGCTGGCAACACGCCAGCCTGCAGGCAGATCTAGCGAGCCCGCATCTGCCTCAATTTCATGTTGGAGCAACGCAAAAAGTGTGGATTTTCCAGCTCCGTTTTTGCCAACAAACCCAACCCGTTCGCCCGGATGTACGACGAACTCCGCAGTATCCAGCAACACCTTGGTGCCTCGCCGGACAGTTAATCCTTGAGCGCGAATCACGTGGAGAGTTGCTCTAGAGTTAGCAATAAAATCTGATCAGAAGACTGGGCTGTATCAAGCCATACCGGATCGAGTTCGGGAAAGGCCTGCTCAAAGAAATGCCTTTCGTGTCCGATTTCAATGAGTAATACACCCTGATCTGTCAGGTGCGCAGGAGCCTGCTCGATGATAGTGCGCACCAGATCCATCCCGTCATCGCCACCAGCCAGAGCCAAACTGGGCTCATGCTGGTATTCGCTTGGCAGCGCCTGCATCGATGCGCTATTGACATAGGGCGGGTTGCTAATAATCACGTCATAGCGAGACCCGAGAGGTAAGGGGTCATACAGACTGCCATGGTGCAGATTCAGTCGATCTGCGAGCTGGTGTTCGTGTACATTGATCTTGGCAACTTCAAGTGCCTCCCTCGAGATATCTGTTGCGTCGACCAAAGCCTCCGGGAACTGATGTGCCGCGATGATGGCCAGGCAGCCAGAACCCGTGCACAAGTCTAGAACACTCGTAACTTCATAGGGATCCATCACCCAGGGACTGAGTTGCGACATGAGCAACTCTGCGATGGGAGAGCGCGGCACAATGACACGCTCGTCGACATGAAATCGATAGCCCTGCAGCCAGGACTCTTTGGTCAGGTAGGCGGCAGGGATACGCAAATCGCAACGTCGATCAATCAGCTCAAGCGCACGTTCACGCTCACCAGGCAGGATGCGAGCATCCATGAACGGGTCGAGTTGATCTGGTGGCAGATGCAGAGCAAACAGTACCAGGTAGACCGCCTCATCCCAGGCATTATCAGAGCCATGACCAAAAAATAATTTGGCCTGATTGAAGTGGGAGACCGCATAGCGAATCAGGTCGCGAACAGTAAGCAGAGCATCTCTGGAGGTGTGGCTATGGTCTGTGATCAATTTGATGCTCTGGTTACCTGTGTGCATTGCAAGAAGCGTTGATGCGAAGTGTTGACTCTGGTTGCAACAAATTACGCGCGCAACAAATCGTTAATGCTGGTTTTTGCGCGCGTTTGCGCATCGACTCGTTTCACGATGATGGCGCAATTCAGGCTATGGCTGCCATCGGCAGCGGGTAGAGAGCCAGGAACAACGACAGAGCCAGACGGGACGCGACCGTAGTGAATTTCTTTTGTTTCACGATCATAGATGCGTGTGCTTTGTGACAGGAATACACCCATGGCCAGGACCGAGTTTTCTTCCACGATCACACCTTCGACTACTTCGGAGCGTGCGCCGATAAAACAATTATCTTCGATGATGGTTGGATTGGCCTGAAGCGGTTCGAGTACTCCGCCGATACCGACACCACCGGATAGGTGAACGTTTTTACCGATCTGGGCGCAAGAGCCTACTGTGGCCCAGGTATCAACCATAGTGCCTTCGCCTACATAGGCACCGATATTGACAAAGGAGGGCATGAGCACAACGTTTTTATCGACAAAGCAACCACGACGCGCAATGGCGCCGGGGACGGCGCGATAGCCGGCAGCTTGAAATTGTGCATCGTTCATACCAGCGAACTTAAGCGGCACCTTGTCATAAAACTGCAGGGGCGATTGACCCATGATTTCGTTGTTGGTCAAGCGAAAGGACAAAAGAACTGCTTTTTTGATCCACTGATGTACGGTCCAGTTTCCGTTGATTTTTTCGGCGACGCGCAGTTTGCCCGTCTCGAGTTCGTTGATCGTGTGCTCGACGGCGTCATAGACGGTTTTATCGCTCATGCCTGGTGTGAGCGCGGTCCGATTTTCCCAGCCGAGTTCAATAGTGTTTTGCAGATCAGTTGTCATATTTTTATCCGTGATTATTTAAATGAGTGAATTTAACGTTTTCAAATGAATGGAATGAATTTTATTTTTCGCGAGCGCGAACAAAATCGGCGATGCGATGAGCAGCCTCGACACAGTCTGCGAGGGGCGCAACCAGCGCAATACGAATACGATCTTGGCCAGGATTGACACCATGCACTGTACGGCCGACAAA
>Ga0007827_10000021_pt1 | contig 59173 bp, 65 predicted proteins | sample CryBogCBE16Jul07_FD_60332 | JGI IMG/M metagenome (GOLD analysis project Ga0007827, IMG submission 60332) | Freshwater microbial communities from Crystal Bog, Wisconsin, USA - CBE16Jul07 | ecosystem: Environmental > Aquatic > Freshwater > Lake | place: Crystal Bog, Wisconsin, USA | collected...
CGCGAATGGCGGTTCAACCCCGTTCCTTTCGGTGAACATTGAGGAGGCGTATCGAGGGGACAGGCCTAGTCGAGAGTTCGCATTCTTCAGTCGTCGTGATATTGCAGTTATTCAGTCAGATGAACCTACCACTGCGGGCTCAATAAAGAAGCGTGTTACCCGCCGGGGTCGTAAACTGGTGGTCACCCGTCGGCGACGGACTCGTGGGCGGAAGCTTCACCGGCTTCGCGGCCTGAGCCGCCATGGACGCAACTAACGCAAACGCGAGCAGTGCCAGCAGAACGTAGAGAATACGAGACATTTGTTAATGTCTGCTATTCTTTCCTGTGGCTCGTTCCACTTTCAGTAATCCAGTCGCAAGGCAATACAAATGGAGTCGTTCCTTCCTTCGTTTGATCCCCTTCTCGGTGCGGTTGCTCTTCTCGGCACGCTCGTCTTCGCACTCATCGGTGCCGTGGCCTGGCTGTACTGGCAGCAGTCGAAGCTCTTTACGAATATGAATAGCATTGTCGTGGCCTTCTCGGAGGTCATGCAGCAGCAACAGCAGGCCGTACCACCGCCACCTCCCCCTGCCCCCGAGCCGGAGCCTGAGCCGGAGGACGACCGTGCGTCAGTGGAGGATGATGGGCAGTCTGAGAAGGTTGCCGCTCCCGAGGTGGTCGACGGCCCGCCGGGTCCGCTGGATACCGACACGCTCGAGGCTAAGACAAAGAAGGAGCTGCAGGACTTGCTGACGAAGCGGGGAATCCCGTTTGGGAAGGCTGACTCAAAGACAGTACTGGTGTCATTGTTAAAGGCGACGGCGTAGTGTAGCGAACCCAACTCAACCTGAATGGTTGAACCGACACGTTTGAGACACAGTCGCAGGGCATTTATAGATACAAAGAACAAACATCTAATGAAGGTTGTGTCGTTCGATGTCGGACTGCGCAACCTCGCCTATTGCGTCATCGAAGGAACCACGCGTGCGGATGTTCGCATTGTAGACTGGAACATCATTGACGTTCTCGGCGAGTCTGCCGGTGTCGGAGCCGTAAAGTGCCACAAATGTGCGACAGCCGCACGATACGAACATGCCTCCAACGGGACATTCGCGTGTGCACGCCATGTCCCGAAGAAGCAGAAGAAGGTAACCAAAGTTGAACTGAACAAGAAGACGGCCAACCAGCTCCACGAGCAGATGAATGAGCTGGGGCTAACGACAGATGCGGAGAAGAAGGTGGACTTGGTCAAGCTGTTGTACAATCACCTCAAGCAGAATACCTGGAAGAAGTGCGTATCGTCAGCGACCCAGGGTTCATGCCTCGATTTAGCTCCGGACATTATTCGTAGTCTTGACCAGCGATCAGAGTCTTGGAAGGGGGCGGACGTGGTGTGTGTAGAGAACCAGATGGATCGGCGGATGTTTGGAGTCCAGGCGATGATCCAGATGTACTTTGCGTGCCGGGGGTTTCGGTGCGTGGGGGTGTCGGCAACGCACAAGCTGTCAAACATAGTGACTGTGGAAGATTCGACCGCATCGTATAAAGGTCGCAAAAAGACAGGCATAGCTCACGCATACCAACTCGTGCCTGCAGCGAATCAAGCTCACTTCGCAGCCCATCCAAAGAAGGACGATCTTGCGGATTCATTTCTTCAAGGCTTGTGGGTCTTGGAGCATACCCAGTAAACTACTTGTAACAATTCTTATACGGACGGCAACTGGCTTTCTGCGTGAAGCCCATGTTGCGACACGGTGTCTTCTTGCAGTATTTACGAGACATCAACCGGTGTTTCTTGAATGCTCGCCGCGTCTTCATTGTTCCACGCCAAGACTTGCGTTCCAGGCTTACGAAACAGACCCGAAGGAGAAGTAAATGGAGACAGACCTCCTCGTAAATCCCAATATGATGGGAGGCATGACCAACCTCGAGTCGGTCGAGCTCCCCACGCTTGATTTCAATGACATTGGTGGTGGAGAGGCACCCCCGCCGCCGCCGGGACCGCGTCTCGTGCCGACCATCGAGGAGACGGGTCCGACGCACATGGGCGGTATGGCCAATCTCAATGCGGCTCCATACATGACGCCGTCGGCTCCGGCTCGGATGTCGGATGACCACGTTATGCGCGAGAAGTATGACATGCTGCGGAAGTTTGAGCGTCTGGCGAAGATGGGCGTGCCGATGCGAAAGCGGTTCACCATTGATTCGCCGATGGACGAGATGAAGCTGGAGCTAGAGTTCATCAAGCGGGAAAAGTCGATGGACGCCACCATCAAGCAGTTCTCCGAGTGGTTCGTGACCGGCATGTCGGCCGCTGAGTGGGGGTCCAAGAATGTATCTGCCATGAAGGCGTTTGGTCTCCAGCTAGATGGTCTGTCGGAGGCGGCTCAGATGAATGTGGTTGACCTTGAGGATGATTTCGAGGAGCTGTATGACCTCTACGGCGAGAACATGAAGATGCACCCGCTGGTGCGCATTCCTCTTCGCGTGTGCATGATGGTGTACATGGTCCACCTGACCAACCAGATGGCTCAGAAGGCACCTATCCCGAATATCCAGGACATCATGCGTCAGAACCCGGACATTGCTCGCCAGTTAGCGGGTGCGGCCATGCAGAACCAGGCTCAGCAGATGCGGTCGACAGCTAGTGTCCCGCCTCCTGCTCAGGCTCCTAACCCCCTGGCCGGCCTGATGAGTTTCATGCAGCAGTCTCAGCCTCCTGCCCCGCCCCCGAACCTGGTACCGAAGCAGCCGCAGGAGAACAAGCCGGTTCGCGTTGGTGTCCAGCGTCCTCGCCCCCAGGCACCTCCTCCGGCACCGGCACCCGAGCCCCCGCGTGAGATTCGGGCACCCCCGAATATCGATGACCTTCTGAAGGACATCAAGGCGAGTGTCAGCAATGGCCCGCAGACGGGCAGTGCGGCATCGGCTGGCAAGAAGGGACGTGGGTCAACCGGCAAGTCGGTAAAAATTAGCCTGTAAGGAGTAATGTCATTCATTAAGAACTCCAAAAGTTCATCTAGCGTTCTTCCTCGATCTGAGGAAATTCAGCGTCAGGTGAAAGCCTTAAACACTGCACTTGAACGAAAGAATACTGCAGAAACAAAGTATGAGGCCGAGGGAGATATGGAGACAAAGGAAGCACTCAAGAGTGCATACGAGCGTGCAAAAAAGGATTACGAGGTGCAACTAGAACTGGGCAAAGCTAAGTTAGGAAAAGGTCGTCGCACACGGTCCACAAGGGCCCTCACGGCCCGTCGCCACCGCCGCAAGACACGCAAGACACGGTCCACAAGGGCCCTCACGGCCCGTCGGCGTTAAATCTGCGTCCAATATAAATGCCTGAAAAGGCACTGAAAGACTATACAAACGAGTATATCCGCGAACAGCTGGCGGGGAAGACCCCCGAGCAAAAGATCGAATGGCTAAAGGCTCTCCAGGCTCGCGAAGAGAAGGAGATGCAGGCTCACGGAAACGCAATAGAGTGGGAGCGGGAGGGACTGGGTCTTCCTCACACGGTTACAAACCCCCTAGACTCAGTTGCTGCTATTGAGAAGATGATGAAGAAGACGGCTCCGGCACCAAAAGGATCTGTCATGGTGTTTCCGAAGGCAGGACGGAAAGGAGGCCGCAAGAGCCGCAAGAGCCGCAAGACCCGCAGCACACGGTCCACAAGGGCCCTCACGGCCCGTCGCCACTGAAAACGAACCTAATCCCCCTGACGACTACATAAAGTAAAAATGCCGACTCTTGATGCTCAGCTCGCCAAGGCCCAGAAGTCTCTCACGGCCCTTGAAGATGTGAATCCTACATACTCGTACTTGTTTCGGCGGCGTCGTCCAGACCAATACCACGACAAGGATGCCGAACTGCGTGGTCTCAGGGAGCGGGTGAGCCACCTCCAGCAGCGAATTGCGATGAGAAACGAGCGAGCCGAGCTTCACGCAACTGCTGAGACGTTAATGCGACTTGCGGAAGAGTGGGTGCGGCAAGTTGACCTTCCAACTCACACATCTGCACCCACTGTTCCTGAGTAATGTTCTGAAATGTTCGCAAACAAATTGAGACGTCCTTCGGCGTCTTCTTCCCCATATGCCGACAATAGTCGCAGTTCGTCATGACGATATACTGCCACCAGGGTCCCGTTCGCAGCACCAACGCGTAGAAGGTTGACAACTGCTTCCACGTCACTACATTTTTCTTGTGGCTCACGTGCTTCTTGTACTTGCACTGAATCGCGTAGTACTTGCCATCACTCTCCGCCACGATATCGATTCCGACATCTGGGCGTTTGAGGCTTAGTTGAGTTAACAGCTCGTCGGGCACATCTTTCAGAAGCCAGACATTCTTCAACTTGCGAACATGTTTGAGATACTTGACGCAGAATTCCTCGAAGACATCGCCGCGAACCTTCTTGTTGTCACGTGTCCGCATCTCGGTGAAAGTGTGTGCAGGTTGTTCATACCACTTTTGGCATTCTGTCAGGAACAGGTCGAAGAGGCTGGTGCCGTCGGGGCGTTCGCGAAGAAAGAGAGCGTGGAGGTCCATGGTGGTCAACACCCCCTTATGTGGGAATTGGGGCATCCGTTTTCCATAAAGGCTTATCGTCCGTGCACATCTTCTCCCGATTGGGTTTGTCGTTTACTCCCACGAAGCCCTCGTTGGGACTCGTGCGTGAGATGCCCATAGCCAATACCACAAATCCAGCCGTCAGAAGCAGTGCGTGGACAATGTCACGCGTACCCATGTAGCAGACCGCGAAAATGGCCACACGACGGAGGAAGATGTTACGCTGATACTCTTCCCCCTTGGAACTGAACTCGTCAATAATATGACGCGAACCCACGTTCATGAGCATCATGCAGACGCCAAGGAACAGGGTTTGTATTTGAATTTCCGGGAGCTTCATTACTTAGTGTGGAGAGATTTACGGGTGGCCCGCAGTGGTAGGCGTGGTCATGGGCGGGGTTGTGGCCGGAGGAGTCGCTGGCTTCTTCGCCGCCGCAGCCTTCTCCGCGTCCGTCATGTGCTCGTACGACGGACATGCCTTCAGCAGAGCAACCGCGAGGAGCAGGGCCGGCAGCTCATTGTGCTGCTTCCAGAGCCAGGCGACAAATCCGAACGACACCGCACGGCCGACCTGGGACTCCACCAGGAAGCCAAGCATCTTGGGCATGAAAGAAATCAGTCCGACCAGCACGACAACCACACCGAGTTCAAGATTTCCAGTGAGCTTCATTTGTAGTATCGAGGGCATAATTTTCTGCCACGTGAAAGTAATGGCACTGGTGTGCACCGACCTAACTGAGGCACACGGGTCCCCCTTCAAGACAGTTGCGTCGCCAATGGCAACGCCCAGCATGCCTCCGGGAAATGCGAAAAAGGGCGTTCAGTCTGTCGTGGAGCACATGGAGTCGACGCTCCCACTGGACACAAATCCCGCGACGCGGAGCTTCACACCGCCTCCTCCGCCTCCGAACCCGGTGGCCGTCCAGGCCAGCATGGGTGCACAGCCTGACAAAATCAGTCGTATTCTGAGCCTCGTGGAGCAGAATAAGACCGGATATGAAACGTCGTCGTCGAAGGACATGTTTTTATACGTGCTGACGGGCGTGATGTTTCTGTTCACGTTCGATACGTTCGTCACGCTGGGAAGGGGGATGCGGGGTTGAGTCACCCCGATGACGTGGCTAAATACGCTCACGTGTTTCGGGTGCGAGACGCGTCTGCATGGACGAGAAGTCGTCAAATCCATTGTCGAGATACTCAATCTCAAATGTAAAACTGTTCTGAGAGGCTCCGAATGTAATCGGTGCTCCCAGAGGAGTCGTCGATGTGATACTACTGTACGGAAGGTGGCGACGGAGTGTCACGTGGAGACGCTGAAGACGACTTATGGGTGGCGAGTACTCTACGTACTGCTGGTCATAACTCCCGTCATTGAAGAACAGAGTACCCGGGATAAACACTGTTCCGCCGGTTGATGTGGACGAGGAGGACGCATTGAGTACCGTGAAGGTCGTCAAGGACGGAACCGACGCAATCTGCACAAACGCGATGTTGTGGGTTGCATTGGTAGTTCCCGTGATACAAACCGTCTGGCCGACAAAGAGTCCATGTGTCAGAGTCGTTGTATACGTTGTGATAACGTTGGGTGCCGAACCAGATGTCGCAGCACTGACAATCGTCGCACCTGTCTGCGGGACACCAACGTCGTTCGGCAGCTTTGCGAACCACGAGTCAACATACCCCGCCCGGTCACCACCAGGTGCCGTCTCATCCTTGCGATTCAGACCCTCCAGACCCATCAGAATGTACGAATCGGTAGGCTGGAACCCGAGGGTCGTGGCCGATGTCGATAACACAACGGGTGCCTGGACAATCGCAGACTTCAAGGTAATCTTTGTCACCCGCTCGTAGGTACGTGGCAGATAGACCACATAGTCACCCGCATCCGATGAGGAGGCACCACCGTTGACCTTGGCATACATCGCAGTATCACGGTCGTTGGAGTCGATGGTCAGGACCTTCGTGACCTTACGAAGAACCTTGGTCGGCTGGCTCTTGTTCACGAGCACCCCATTGTAGTCGTACTGCTGCATTACTATGAGGAGGGAGATGTTTTATGTAGTTAGGCCGAAGGTGATGTGGACTTGTAAGGGTGATCCGCTGGAAGAGAGTCCCGAAGTCCCCATTTTGAAGCAAGATAGCCTTCCACCTTCTGACGTTGTGGATCGCTCAAGGCTATATTATAGATAAGCACCTCGCCAATAGCACCGTTCCAATATTCACCTGTCGGATTAGCTTGGTTTCCAACACTGTATTTTGTTATACCAAACGTTCCAGTCGACGCATTGGATCCACCCGAAATGCCGTCCTTCCATAGAAATCCGTTTGTTCCATCATATTTACTGACCGCTTGAAAGGGAGCATTCTGCGTAATCGTACTTCCAGCAATAGGCCCCACACGGTATGTAGATATTGTAGAAGAGGTTCCCTGGTTAAAAAGACCAATGGCAAATCTAGGGTCAGCGTAGTCAGCATTTGTTGCGTCTGCTAAACTAACCAGTCGTTGATCGGTAGCTATATTTGGTTGAGCCCGAGTTGTTTGAGCGACCGAGAATACTGTAAGTGTTGTTCCAGTGATTGAGGTTCCGCCGAGGAAATATTGAGTGGTTGGTGTTGCAACAGCTTGATATGTATTTATAGCGTTAGCTGTTAGGACGGGTGTGTTATAACTTGTCGCATGATTGTTCAGACCCGACTTGTCTCTCCACTGACTGATATTGCTTCCTGAACTAAAAGACATCGAACTCGTGTCGGCTGCATCTAACCACAACACCAACACATTTCCAGTAATTGAGGTTGGAAGAAAAGCGGGTGCCGATCCTCCAAACCGCCTTGCCAGAGCATTTGCATTTATTGTGTTCCTGAAATGCTTCATTATGATTTATTCGCTAAATCTTTGTGCGGCCTGAACATTGTATTTCTGCGTTTAAAACAAACCATGGGTGACGGAGCGACTGAGATTGGCAACAATGTAACGTGGACGGTGACTCTCGAAGATTACTTCGCTCAGACCGGCGAGAAGGCGAACGGGTTGGCGATTATGCACAAACGTGCCGAGAGCATTTTTGCCCACCGCAAGACGTACATTGATTTGCCGGTGATTGTGGGCTCGGGTGCGGTTGCGTTCCTGAACGCCGGCTCGTCGTCCCTGTTTTCGGACCACCAGCTCGCCGCCACTGCGTTAGGTGTGGGGTCTCTGGTCATTGGCGTTCTCAATACGATTGGCACCTATTTTGGGTGGGCCAAGCGGGCAGAGGGCCACCGCATGTCGGCCATTCACTACGCCAAGCTGTACCGCTTCATCAATGTGGAGATGCGTCTTCCCCGCGACCAGCGCATGCAGCCCGGCGATTTCCTGAAGTACGTGAAGGACCAGTATGACCGGTTAGCCGAGCTGAGCCCGCTTATCCCGACCTCTGTCACAAAGGGATTCGTCAGCCAAATGGAAAAGTATAAGGATATCTCGAAGCCCGAGGAGACCAATGGGCTGAACAAGATTAGTATCTTCGTAGATTCGGCTCACGAGCTCGAGCAGGCCGTGAGCCCGCTTCCTCCGCCTCCGCCTAAGCTGGCTGCAGCGCCATCTTCGTAACCCGATATTGTCGCTTCCGATACAGCGAATTCCGGACACCAAACTGCCGTCTGAACTGTGGGTCGACGATATCCACAATGAGCGGATGAACAGCACGACCCGTCTTCTCGACTCGTAGAATTCGACCAACTACTTGGTCGATGTCGGGGCGAGGCGTTGCCATGATGAGTGTGTTCAAGGTAGGGACATCGAATCCTTCTTTGCACATGCTGTATGTCGCAATCAAGACCGCCTTTGTTTGACAGTATTCGGCTCGCATATCCGCCTTGACCGCTGTGCCTAGAATGCACGCTGTCTCTCTCACCTCGTCGGACAAACCCGCGAGAATGTCCTGACAGTGCTGAACACGGTCCGACAAGACCAGAATCTGTCGACCGCCTTCCAGAATGTCTTCCAGAATCCGACACAGCCACTTTGTGCGGTCTTCGCATGCTGTCAACTTGTTCACCATGATGGGGACTGACACCATGCCTTCGCTCGGGCCGCTCTTACACGTAACAATCTCATTGAACTCGGGGTCATCGTTCTGGTACTCATAGACCTCTACACTGACCGCGGTGTCGACAGAGTCGCCCGTATCTGACTTGTACAGTAGCGGACCAAGGAACCAGTGAATAGCATACATGAGCCTATCCTTCCGGTCGGGCGTCGCGGACAGACCGAGCATATATCTCGACGTAACCTTGGGTAACGCTTGCACAAACACCTCAGAAGCAATGTGGTGACACTCGTCAACGATAACCAAGCCAATGGCTCGGAAGACGTCAACATTTAGTTCCTTCATCGAAAGGGTTTGGAGCATAACAATCACAACATCCTTGTTCTCGACATCGCACACATCGGCCTGGACTCGCCCAATACGAGCATTGGGTAGAAATGCCTTCACGCGGTCAACCCACTGGTCTCGCAGGAACGAGTTGTGGACAACCACGAGGACAGGGACGCGAAGACGAGAGGCGATGTACAATGCACACACCGTCTTTCCACCTCCCGTGTGGAGCGAGATAATGCCATCATGGGGTTCGGGAAGTAGGAAGGAGTTGACGACGGGCAGCTGGACTGGACGAAGCGTTCCAGTAAACTCCCAGTTCGAGTCGGGAGTCTTTGCGACATCTCGCAGTGTTCCAACCGGGCCGAAACGGTCAATGCCGAAGTGCTTGGGAAGGTAGAGGTACTTGGAGTCTTCGTGATAGACGCCATACTTTGGTCCCGACTTGGGATTGACAAACGAGAAGGGCCTGACAGTAAGCTCCTTCTTGAGTGCAAGTTCGCGGGAATCTTTAGGAATTTGGTATCCATGGATCGTCAACATTTGCCTTCTCTTTGTTTACCGAGTATAGGTTCGTTTTACGAGATGGTCGTGTTGAACGACGCATACACAATGTCCTGGATGGCCAGGCGGATATCGTCGTCGTCCAGCTCCTCCACGGCATAAATCACCGAGGGGAAAATGGCCGAACTAACCTGGAGGCTCTCGAAGGGGTCAGTGTCGCGGAGGAGAGACCCAATGAGAGACATGACATAGTCATACGCACCACCGCGGCTGACCACGAAACTATTCGAGAAGCTCGAGTTCTCGCGGGTGCCAGCGGCGGCATAGGTCACAACAACGCCGATCATATCAGGGAGACCAGGAACCGTGTTGAAGACAATCGAATCATCATCGCGGGCGGCGGCATCAGGACGAGTGAGGTGGAGCTTGAGGAGGCGCATTGCTCTATCTGGCACCTCGCATTTAAATCGGTCCACGGTCATCAATGTCGGCTACATCCTGGTCACGCTCACGGTTTCCCTGTACAGTGTGGTCGCCATAATCACCCTGGTCCGCGTTCCGGTCATCGTCATCCGGTGCATCACGAGGTGCACCCACACCGACATCCAGGTCAGTCTCCATCAGAGGCTCCAATTCGCGTTGTAGCTGCTGAGCAAAGACATCACGGTCTTCATTGGTAATGATGTACGGGGCCATTCCGCGGTCAAGAAGGTCCTTGGTAATCTGACGCTGACTATCTGTCATCTCACGGAGTCGGTCCGTGAACAAGTGGCGTTCCTTCGCACGCAGCGTATTCGTCTCGGTTCGCGCATCCTTCAGGCTGGCCAGTAATGCGAACAGAGTAATGTCCCTCTCACGAAGCTGGTCATACGCGCGTCGCATCTCGGGGTTCTTCACGATGGTTGCCATGACCTCCTTCAGCAGACCTTCTGAGATATCGCGCAGCAGACTGGGCTTCTGAGACGTGTCAAGTGTGATGTCTACATCAAGAGCAAATGCATTCTTGAGCCGCTCTACAATCATCAAGTTCGTACGCCACGAGTCACCTTCCGTCTTTGCAGCAACTGGGAGTTTGAGGCGGCGCTGGATATCCTTGGTCTCCGGAATACCCGTTGGCCTGTCCACGACAGTAACCCTGGGAAGAGGCGTGGTGGAGGCACGAGGCTTGACCGGGTCGAGGGGAACCGTGGGCTGACGAATCTTGGGAGCAACGGGGTCCATCCAAATCGACCGAGGACCTGTACACTGGGGAAACGCGGTCACCGTTCCCAATGCCGCAGGTGGAAGGACAATCGGAATCAGACCAACCGGAGGAGGGGGAGCAGGGTTCGCAGTTGCGTCGGCCTTGGCTCGAGTCAGGGCCGCAGTAAAATTGGGAGTCATTCGCTTGAGAAGGGCAATCACACCCTTGCGAATGGTGGGGGCGTCACTCAGAACTCCACGCATGACAGACACCGATGGACCCTTGAAGGATGTCGGATACGCTTCGAATGTCTTGCGAAGCACCGTGAACAAACTATCAATCACTGTCGGTGCCTTGTCGGAATCCGTATCGCGAGGATATCCGTCCATCTTGATTGGCGTGGGACCAAAGGACCTGCGAGCGACCAGACGAGGCATATGCGTCTGCAACAGAATGACTGTGGCGGCAATACCTACCATACCGCGAGCCTTTCCATCCCGATCCCTCGATTTGAGACCGCCAGCAAGAGCACGTGCCTCCTGGACCACGGGAAGAAGTTGGTCCTGGGCCGGGAGAACCTGTAACAACGAGATGAGCAAGAACATGGTCCCCTCGGCAGGGTCCTCTGCGTCAAAGAAGTCCTTCAGTCCTCGAAGCTGCGACGTGTACGTTGCTGTCGATTGACCGTGGAATACCTGAGCCTCCAACGCACTCGCATGGATAAGTGCCCGCCCCTCCTCGGAGAAGTCCTCCTGGTTCACAAGAACATCCTTGTTCACCTCTTCACCACACACTGTACAGACTCGCGAACCATCCACACGTGCCGTCCACTTGTCGTAAAAGGCTAACCGGTCCTTCTCCAGCTCACCTGCTAAGATTGCCAAGGTGTGGTCGCAGATAACAAACAGACCCTCTGCGTCAACCGTCACGCGTGTCTTTGGAGCATCGCGAGTGAGCAGTTGAATCGCCTTCAGCTTATCCTCTGGGAACCTGTCTTCATCCCCAAGAATGGCAACCACCTGTTCGCGTAACTGCGAAATTGACCGAGATGCAACCTTCTCGTACTTGACCTCTGCCTTTTCATTCTTGAACTTCCGGAATGCCTTCAATGTCCGCGTGTAGTCAGCCAGAATATCGCGAGGCGTCGATTCCTTCCACTGAACACGATTGCGATACCCAATCTGATGACGCTCCTGCTTGACAATGTCGAGGGGGATGCATCGGCGAAGTCCCGGGCCGACCTGTCGAACGATACCCTGAAGAGCAAAGTCATTGAATGTCTTTCCCACAAGCGTGCACTGGTCATCGTCTACCTCCGGAAAGCGAAGCTCACCAAGTTCAGAAACCGGCAGGAGCTCAACTGTTCCCGCATTGCCGGCCAGAGACTGAATCATCTTCACCACCAGGTGTCCGCCATCCTCCTGGGTCATGAGCCATTTGCGAGACGCCACACCCGGAAAGTATGGGCTTCCGTACTGCTCGATTATGTTGGATGACGGAGCCACACCCTCCGGCTCGGGCAGCTTCAGTTCAATCGGCGGTGGCATCACATCCACCAACTCCTTCTTAGGGAACCGCTGTTTCCACAGTTCCCATGGGACCGACTCCAACTTGATATCGTAGATGGCCAGGTACTTGCGTCCTTCTGTGTACGGATCTTGGGTCACGGGGACTCCGTGCATCATGACAGCATCCAACTCGGGAACGACATCGGACAGTGGCTCCGTTGTCTCAATGAACCTCGCTTCATTCGAAGCCAAAAATGGGTGCTCGGCCAACGGGTCGGGGATGGGGAGTTCACGCTTCCTCAACCAATATCCCACAAAGGGCGAAGGGTCAGCCGTCCCGTCCACCGCAAACGGCATGACATCGATGCGTCCATCCTCATGCCGCCGTGTCTTGTTCATCACAAACTTCGGAAGAACCCGGTCGGTCAGAACCGTCTTCTCCTCGACTGACTCGCGATAGACAAACTCAGTCGGCGTGTCGATGGGGTACGGTGTCCCTACGGCATTCGCATACGGAGACGGAAGCGACGTGAGCATGCGAACATATCCGTTGGGTTGGCGAATCGCATCCGGAGCAAAAAGGGGCTTCCACTGCCGGTCAAAATCATACGGTGCGGCTGTGGTTGCATTTGTTACAGGCGAAATCCAGGGAAAGGCTCGGAGGAGCTTGGGGGCAATGACATCAAAGCCCTCAGTCGTCTCGGCCACATAGGTGGTGTACAATTCGCGGATACGATCCACCTCCTTGTCAATCTTCTCAAGTTGTGCCCGGGTGGTGCGGCCCTTGGGAATCATATGCTCGAATGCGTCATTCACCTGTTCGTTCAAAGTGTAAAATCGTACCTTCTCGCCTCGCTGAACCTCCTCGTCTACTTCAATGACATCCCCGATGAGTTCTACGTCCGTAGCCTCAAACGTTAGGAACTCGTCCATCACTTATACACTCTGAAGAACTGTTTCACATAGAGCCTCCGCCTCCACGCGAAACCTCTCGAGAACCGCCTCAGGCTTGCCCTTGGTCCTGAACTGAAGAATCAGCTTGGCCGTCAGCGGATGGTCGATACGATAGGACACAAAGTCCACCAATCCCGCCGCATCGTAGAGAATGGCCTGAGCCAGAGCACCGATGGTGTGGCCCTCGGTCGTTGTCTCTACGATATACGCACCACTCTCATCCTTGGAGACGGGCAGCTTGACAAACTCAATCACCTTCTTCTTCAGCACCTCAGCTGCGATGCGAAGCAACTGCTTGGCTGGCTGAACTCCAATGCTCTCCACAGTGAAGTCGAAGTGATTGGGACGCTCCTGCTCATCGCGGGCATACGACCGCTGAATCAGGTGATTGTCGAAGATGCGAACATCCTCACCCGAGCGGCTCAAGATGAAGGAGTCGCGGTCAATCTTCGCGCGCTCCTCGTCAATGTGGTTGCGGAACGTCGAGACACACACCTGTGATGCACCCGTAACGGCCAGCCCAAGTCCACACTCGATGTGGAGAGCCTCATTCGGCTTCAGGGACAGAAAGTACAGCGGAGTACCGAGGTCGCGGTCGCGGAGAATGACATTGCTCCGAGGACCTGCAACAACAAAGTCGTCCGAGGTAATCTCACGTGCCTCCGGGCTTGCTGAGAAACGAAGCGTCAGCTTGGTGTCGCGAATCACATCACCCTCGGACGCAGTCACAGCAATCGGCAGCATCTCCACGCGGTGCTTCAGCATCTCATGGATCATCTGGGACGTGTTCTCGCGAATCACCACATCACGGACCACAACGGTGGGAATCTCAGCAAGCAGGATGCGACGCAGGGCATTGACAAAGGGAATCGGGACCTTGACAAACTCACAGGTGAGACGGAAGTTGTTCTGAGAGTAGCGAAGGTTCGTGAGGGTAGCCATTCCTTGTCTTAGTGCTTCGTTGTTTTGTATCCGTTTTTTTGACACAGACTCACAATGAGTAAGCAACCCGTGTTATTCTACAGCACACGTTGTGCTCATAGCAAACAGATTATCGATACGCTCACGGCTCTGAACAAGCAGAGTCTGTGCCGTATGATTTCCATCGAGGGTGTGAATCGGGCACAGCTGCCGTCGTTCCTGAAGAGCGTGCCGACACTGTACCTCCCCGACACCAACGATATCTACGTGGGCAAGGATATCTTTGCCTACATCTCCAAGCCGGTGGCAGCCCGTCGCGAGATTCCCACGAATGCTCCGGGTGCGTCGGGTGGCAGTGCCTCTGCGACAGCGGCAACGGGCGACCTCGAGTCGTGGTCCTTCAGCACGGCCGGCGGTTTCTCGGACGCCTATTCCAGCTGGGACGGCAAGGCAAGCACAACCGACCAGCTCTTCTACACCTTCCTGGGCGGCGAGCCGGTTGCCCCGGGTCCTCCCGAGCCGACGACAAAACAGAGTTACGAGGGGACGAAGGACGGACGCAACGAGGATGTGGGGTCCCGCCTCAAGCGGATTCAACAGGCTCGCGACGCGGAATTCAAAGGAGTTTCACGTCAGTAACAATAAACAACAATGCACTCCAAGGCGAAGCTGCTCTCTCTGTTCTTTGACCAGTGGGAGGCCTTTATCGATGAGCTTATTCGCGTCTTCCCGACAGATACCGATTTCCCTCGTCTCAAGACATATCTTCGCATTGGCCGTACGGTCAATCCGAAGCGTGTCATTGCTGCAGTTCAGAATCACATGTTTCCCCATGAGAAGATCGTCCGGGCACGCAATGCCGACTTCTTTCTGAAGTATCCGTTCAGTGAGTATGCGGACAAGGAGGATATTTCATACGTCATTCAGAAGGTGAAGACCCTGTGGTATGAGCTGTCGCCGGCGAACCAGAGTGCCCTGTTCGATTACATTATTCTGCTGGTTGATCTGCTTCATCGCCATCTCGAGATGCCTTGAGCTCAGCCAGTCCTGCTTCAACATTCCCAAAGTTCCGAAACAGAATCTGATTCACCTCCGCAGGAGACCACTTATAATTCAGCGACTCGTCGTCCACGACAGTGTCTGAATCATAAAAAGACCGCACCATCTCCTGAAGTACCGCGAGGTTGCACTTCTTGAAATTGACAATCATATCGATACGCCCCGGCCGAATCAGGGCCCGGTCAATCCGCTCAGGAAAGTTGGTCGTGATGGCCAGAATACGTCCATTCGCCTCGAGTGTGCCATCCAACAGATTCAGAATGAAGGACAGGTCAATCACATCCTTCTCCTCCTTCTCGCGGTCCAGAAACGGGTCGCCAGTTGGCTGCTTGACGGCCACCGGCTTCTTCCACTCCCGGCGAAGAACTGTGTCACCCATGGCGTCAATGTCCTCAATCACATACAGACGCTCGGATACGGGAATCGTGTACTTTTCCGTATTGACACCATTAAACACGTGAATCTCATCATTGAAGAAGAGGTGCTGAAGCTGAGCCTTGGTCTTAATCTCCGACAGCTGGACATTCACGATATGACGCTTGCCCTCATTGGCAATGGCCTTGATACTCGATGTCTTGCCCACACCGGGCGGGCCGTGGAACATGAAGCCGAGCGTGTACGGAATGCCCTTAGCATCATACCAATCGCGGCGAGTCAGAAAGAAGTTCACACGGTCCCGCACGTGATTCCGCTCCTCAAAGAACACATTCGCGAAAGTCCGGTTCGTCTTGAACTGAGCCTTGGTGTACACGAGGTGCGACGTGGGTAGCGGATTCTGAACACCCTTTGTCTTGGTCTGAATCATCTGGTCAAAGTAGTAGCGGTGCGTTCCCAGCTTGTTGGCCATGCGACGCTCATAATCCGCATTACACGTCTCCACAAAGGACTGGAGGTGCTGGACATCGTGGTCATTGCAGTAGAGCGTGAACTTGACCATCTCCAGCTGCCCATCGGTCACCTTGAGGTCATTCAGCTGGAAGAACACATCCTGCTCCAGGCACACCGGGTCGTACTCATTGGGGAGGTAGTCGTGCTGCGTAACGGCCAACAGACTCTTCATAGCGGGAAGTGTGGTTACATACTGAACAACGGCGTCCATGCGAGACGCGTACACTCCCTGAACCGCATGACCTCCGCGGTTCTGGGCTGAAATGACTCCACGTTCGCAGGTAATGGACGCACGAGGCGTGGGAACAGGCTCGGGGGCAGGAGCAGAACGACGGCAACACCACATACTGACTTAACCAAAGGTCTGTGTAATACACTTGTCCAGCGTAGACCCTACGGGGTGAACGGGCTTGGTGCGACGGAGACGCAGCTCCTTCGACGCCTTCTCAACCGTGTCCTGAGAGAGTGTGACATATCGCTTGACATCCCGCACCGGACCCTGAACATTCATGGTCGGCACGTGAAGACGGAGAGGAGGCAGGGCAACCGACACCATGTCATCGGACGAGGCCAGGTACTCGCGGAACTGCTCGACGTCCAGCGGCCCACCAAAGAGACGGAGAGTCGCACGGGGCGGGGCAGGAGTCAGTTCCTTCTTGGTGTACAGACTGCGGTACATGTCGGCCAGTAGACAGTGCCTCGACCAGCGAACCGTGTCTGACAGATGGGGCTCCGCATACAGATAGGCCAGTCCACACTCGGGGGAGCAGAAGTGGCCCTCACATGCGTACATGTTCTCATAGGCATCGTAACTAATCGGAAGCACGCAGGCCTTCCAGCTGAACCCGGAGCAGCACCAAAAACAAGCCGCCGAATTGTAGTTGGGGGACTTGACTCGCGTCAGGATGTCCTTCATGGTGTCCGTGTTGAACCTCTCTCCAACCCGCGATGTCTCGACGGCGGAGAGAATGTCTGAATACGATGTCGAACCCTGCTCTTGCGGAGCGGGCGAGTTCTCCTCTATGGGGAGGCGTAACGAAAAGACCACGGGGGCATCCTGAACTTGCTTGCGCGGGGGCATATATTGTTGTTGGAGAAGGGTGTTTAAGTGTTTACCATACTGCGTACGCCCATCCGCCACAGACGTAATTTGTAGTCATTGCTGAGGAAGTCGGCGTAGACGCGAATGGGTTCGTTATCGATAAATTAGTGGATCCGCCACCACCACCGCCCGCAAAGTATCGCCCACCCCAACCAGGATTGTTGGCTGCTGCTGCTCCACCTCCACCACCGGCAAATCCACCTCCACCTCCACCTCCGCCGTAATTGCCGTCAGTTACACCCTGACCGCCAGACCCAAATACCAAGGTGATATTACCGTTATTGGTGGAGGAGACATTTCCGCCCGCACCGCCATTGTTGTTTGCACCAGATCCGCCGGCGCCGCCGTAGCCGCCACCGCCGCCACCGAGTCCAGCACCAGTGCCACCGACCACATTACCATCTCCTGTGCCGGCTGTACCGGACGAGCCATTGTAAGTTATTGTGCCGCCACCGCCAGCTCCGCCAGGATAGCCCGCCCGACCTTTATCGCCTTGTCCACCACCACCGCCAACTACGAAATAGTTGAGATCGGTATCTGCGATAATGGATGCACCGCCACCACCGCCACAGTTGATGTTATAACCATAACCACCGGCACCACCACTAATGGTGTAACTCCCAGCAGTCAACGAACTGATCCCGGCGCCAGCATTTTTCTGCCCACCTGCCGTTCCAAAGGACATTGTGTACGTGGGAAGCGTTGACAAAACCTGCAGGTTGGCAAACCTAATACCGAATGCTCGGTACAGATCAGATGAACCAGACCCCATCCCGCCAGCCGCACCCGTAAATGTGATATACGTTGACGTCGTCGGCGGAACAAATGTAGGTGTGGTTGTTTGGTTTGGAAACACCGCTACACCGCTGGTAGTCGACCATGCACCGACTGCTCCAGCAGTGGTTGCTCGGATTCTGTACCAATATCGCGTGTTGGACGTCGGAGTATGTGTTGTGGATGTGGATGTGGGAGTGGTCAGAGCGGTGAATGTTGTGCCATCTGTAGACACCTGCACAGTATACCCAGATGGAGTCGCACCCCCGGGGGTGCTCCACGATATTGTTACGCAATTCGACAGCCCGCCAGATGCAACCGATGCGTTTTCAGCCACAGTTACAGTGGGTTTGGTGACTTGGCCCAGTGGTGTTTTGTTAAGGAACGCTGTCCGCATGCTCCCGACCGACGTCGCCCCAAGAGTAGTTGAGGCTCCAGTCGTTACGTCATATACGGTCGTTCCAGCATATGAATTCAAACTGAAGGTGGCACCCTTGCCGAATACGGTGTTAATTCCAGTCAATGTGATGTTGCCGGTGGCCGGAACCGACATTTACTTCACATCTTCATTTTTTCAGCCAGCTCCTTTACGGCTTCGATAAGAAGACCTACGATGTTACCGTAGGACACGCTTTTCATGTCGTCTCCATGCACGACTTCTGGCAGCACTTCTTCCACTTCTTGAGCAATGACACCCACACTACGCTTTGTCTGCCCAAGACGTGTGAAGTACACACCGCGCATGTTCTTGACAATATCCAGTGCATTCGAAAGAGTCACTATGTCGGTCTTCAGGCGACGGTCAGACGAGGCGGTGAAGTCGGCTGCATACATTGTTCCTGTCGTAAAAATCGCATTACACGTGGACGTCGCTGGCGCACCGACCGTCAGTGTATTTATACCCGCGCCTGTCGTGGCTGTCACCGTGACAGTGAGTGCACCGTTGGAAAGCCCTGCCGCACTTGTTGCGGTGGCCGCGTTACCTGTGCAGGATGACGAAGTAACCGCGTTACCTGTGCATGAACCAGAGCTACCCGAGCAGTTACCGGTGACGTTACCTGTGAACGTGGTCGCATATACGTTTGCCCACTTGCTACCACTTGCACCCAAGTTGTATAAGTTATCCGAGACCGGAGTGATGGTTCCACACGTCACCTTCCCCGTAGTGTAGATCGCGTTTCCAGGTATAGTTCCTCCTCCGGCTTCAACCGTTAGCGTATCGACTGTTGTGTTTCCGTTCGGAGTGTGCACAGTAAGCGTTGCCCCGGAGGTCGTGTTGAATATTTTCCCGTTACTGAGTGTCACGCCTCCGATATCATTAAAGCCACCTGCACTGATTGTGTACCCTGTACCTCCCGATACACTTGGGGCAACCACTGCCAATGTGGCATTCCCTCCGCTTGACGGACCATTAATCGTCAGCGACGAAGTCGTGGTCGTTATGTTCGACACGTTACTGATCGCTCCCGCGTAAAGGGTTCCAACCGGATATCCACTCGTTCCGATAGATGTAATTCCGGCAGATGCGGTGTTCACTATGCTCGACACGTTACTGATCGCTCCCGCGTAAAGGGTTCCAACCGGATATCCACTCGTTCCGATAGATGTAATTCCGGCAGATGCGGTGTTCGAGATGGTCGTTACGTTGCACAATCCCGATACGTAGAGAGTTGTGACCGGATAACTTAGGGTTCCAATCGACGTGATCGGAGCTGAAGCTCCGTTCGAGATGGATGAGACACCTGTAATCGAATGCGACTTCATGTCGAAGCCTGATGTGCTGAATTGCGCCGTCACAGTTCCATTGTTCGTGATGTTGAATATGCCATCGGACACCCACGACAACCCAGTATCATACTGAGTGTCACCACTCCATGAGATCTGATAGTTCGAGAATACTACGTTGGCAAGCTGGTGATTCACGCTCGTCGATGTTGCAGTGACAGTGCCTGCGGTGGAGACACCTCCAGTGGTAATCGTACCTGAGTTCGAGATGGTCGTCGCACCGGCAATGGCACCGTTCGTAAAGGTGACTACGCCCAGGTTGTGGGCAGTTGGATTCCCAGCAGACACGTTGCAAATGCTCAATGTACCAGTGCCTTTGAGATTCGTAGTATTCGAAATCTCTCCGTTTGTGAATGTGATTACACCCAACTTGTGCTGTCCCGAACCCGCCACAACAAGTGCCGTCCCGTCATACGTCATGTCCGTAGTTGCATTGATGGTGCCAGCATTGCTTGTTGTCCGCACAACGTAATTGGGGATGTATCCTCCGCCACCGGAAAAGTTGACGATACCCTGGAGCCCTTGGAGCCCCTGAGGTCCGGTCGGCCCAGACCCTCCCTGTGCTCCCGAGATTCCCTGCACACCCTGCACACCCTGCGGACCGCCGAACGGATTGTAAAAGGAAACCGAGGACGATGTCACCGGAGATGAGGTACCGCTTCCGTTGGTTGCGGTCACTATGAAGTAATACGACGCACCCGTTACCAGATTGGAATACGTCGACGAGGTGAGGACGGTCGTAGTCAGCGTCGCAGCTGTTGTGGTCAACCCCTGGATGGTCTGATACAATACAACCGTATACGAGGTCGGTGTGTTTGTACCCGACCAAGAGTAATTCAGAACATATGACCCAGGAGCACCTGTGATGGTCGGAGTGGTCGCCGTTGCAACCGGCACGCTCATTACATCCATAAAACGAAAAGAAGGCTGGTCAGCTGTACACACCTCATCCAGAATGACTGACCTTTCCTCCGCCTACCAGCGCAAGACGCACCGCGAGCACATCCTCGACCTTCCGGAGACGTACATTGGCAGCACAGTGACTGCGAATGAGGAGGTGTTTCTGCACGACCCCTCTGGATCCTTCAAGCCCGAGACCATCTCAGTCAACCCTGGGTTCTACAAGCTCATCGACGAGCTACTGGTGAATGCCCACGACCATGCGATTCGCCTGCGACAGAATGGAAGTGGGGACCAGGTGAAGAAGATTAACGTTCTCTGCGACCCCATCGGCTTCACCATCGAGAATGATGGCGAGCCCATCGCCGTGGCCGAGCATCCGGAGCACAAGGTCTGGATTCCGCAAATGATCTTCGGCGAGCTCCTGACTTCGACAAACTACAACAAGGACGAGAAGAAGCTGGTTGGCGGCAAGAACGGCTACGGCGTGAAGCTGGTCAATATCTTCGCGAAGGAGATGAAGGTCATTGTCCACGACAAGGCACGGAAGCTTCTGTACCAGCAGACGTTTGAGGACAATATGACCAAGATTGGCAAGCCGGAGGTTACGACGCCAAAGAAGAAGCCCGAGGTTCTGAGCGTGGCCGTTGGGTGGAAGCCGGACTTTGCGAGGTTCGGCATGACGGAGATTACCGACGACATGCGTCGGCTGATTGAGCGTCGTGTGTGGGACCTGGCCATGACGCTGGGCAAGGATGTGAAGGTCTCCTTCAACAATGAGCTGGTCAAGTGCCGCACGCTGGTCGACTATGCCAAGTCGTTCCTTCCCGACGGTGCTCCGGTTGTCGCCGAGTCACCGAATGACCGCTGGAACATTGTGGTGGCTGACAGCCCGACGGACAAGCAGTTCGCCATGTCCTTCGTGAATGGCATCTGGACATCAAAGAACGGAACCCACGTGGATGCCGTGACTTCGCAGGTTGTGAACCACGTGGTCGAGTTCCTCGACACCAAGAAGAAGATTAAGGTCAAGCCGGGTCTCGTGCGTGACAACCTGGCCGTCTTCGTGACGGCTATGATTGAGAACCCGAGCTTCACCAGCCAGACCAAGGAGACGCTGACCACCAAGGTCTCGGCGTTCGGGTCAAGTCCTAGGCTCAGCGATGATACGCTCAAGAAGATTGTGACCAAGCTGAACCTGGTGTCGACGATTGTGGAGGCACAGTCGGTCAAGGACGCCAAGGACAACTCCAAGACGGATGGCAAGAAGCAGAGCCGCATCACCGGTATTCCGAAGCTGGACGATGCCGTGTTGGCGGGAACGAAGGATTCGGCCAAGTGCACGCTGATTCTGACCGAGGGAGATTCCGCCAAGGCGATGGCTCTCAGCGGTCTGAGCCAGGAGCAGCGAAAGACCTTCGGCGTCTACCCGTTGAAGGGCAAGGTTCTGAATGTCAAGGACACGTCAGACTCCAAGGTTGAGCAGACCAAGGAGATTGCCGAGTTGAAGAAGATTGTCGGACTCACGTCTGGCAAGAAGTACGAAAGTGTGGCCGACCTGCGGTATGGGTCCATCATGATTATGACGGACCAGGACTTGGACGGTAGCCACATTCGGGGTTTGCTCATCAACCTGTTCCACGAGCTGTGGCACGAGCTGATTGCGATTCCGGGATTCCTGACGTACATGGCAACTCCAATTGTCAAGGCGACCAAGGGCACCCAGGTGAAGGTCTTCTACTCGCAGTATGAGTACGAGCAGTGGCGAAAGGAGAATGAGAGTTGGAAGGTCAAGTACTACAAGGGACTGGGTACGTCGACCCGCGATGAGTCCAAGGAGTACTTTGCCAAGGTGAATGCGGTGAAGTTCGAGTACACTCCGGAGGCGGACCCGGCGATTGACCTGGCCTTCAACAAGCAGCGTGCCGATGACCGCAAGGAGTGGCTCAAGGGGTACGACCACACGGCTCTGGTTCCGGCGGGGAACAAGGTCCCGTATGCGGACTTTGTCCACAAGGACCTGATTCACTTCAGCTACTACAATCTCGAGCGGTCGATTCCGTCCGTCATGGATGGATTGAAGACCTCGCAGCGGAAGATTCTGTTTGCTGCCTTCAAGCGAAATCTGACCCAGGAGATTCGCGTGGCCCAGTTCGCAGGCTACGTCTCGGAGCATACTGGCTACCACCACGGTGAGGCTTCGCTGAACGAGACGATTGTGGGTATGGCCCAGACCTTCATGGGTTCGAACAACATTCCCTGGCTGGTTCCGCAGGGGCAGTTTGGTACGCGTATCCAGGGAGGCAAGGATGCGGCCTCTCCCCGTTATATCCACACGTATCTCCAGCCTCGCGTCCGCAAGCTCCTGCCGCCCGACGACTTTGCGGTTCTGAAGTATCGCGATGACGATGGTCTTCCGGTTGAGCCCGAGTGGTATGCCCCCGTTCTCCCGATGCTCCTGGTGAATGGAGCCCGTGGTATCGGTACGGGATACAGTACGAACATCCCGCCATGCAGTCCGACGGTTCTCAAGACCATGCTGACCAAGTACCTTCGTGGGCAGGGGAACCTGACGGATGAGCAGTTGGTCCCGTACTTTGAGGGGTTCAAGGGCCAGTACACGGCTGACAGCGTGGTCGGCGTGTACAAGAAGGTTGGCGAGGACTTCGTGGTCACGGAGCTGCCGCCTGGCACGTGGACTGCGGATTATCGCGAGTGGCTTGAGAAGGAGTTGGCCGAGGGTCGCATCAAGGATTTCAGTGACACGTCCACGGACCAGGATATCTCAATCCGAATCAAGGGTATCGAGGAGGCTGCTCTGGTCAAGTCTCTGACCACCAAGGTCAAGACGACGAACATGCACGCCTTCAATGCGAAGGGTGTGATTGCGAAGTATGCAACCCTGAATGACATTCTTGTCGAGTACGCCGATGTGCGTGAGGCACTCTACGAGACACGCCGCCTTCACCAGATTGCCCTATTGGAGAAGGAGGTTCCGTACCACGAGGACATTGTGCGATTCATCGAAAACCAGTGCCTGGACAAGCCGGTTCCCGACCTGCGTCGCAAGTCCAAGACGGAGTGCGAGGCATTGCTGACGGAACACAAGTACACACACCACGCTGAGATTCTCCGACTGCCGGTGTCGAGCTTCACGTCAGAGGTCATGGCCAAGCACCGTGCGGACCGTGCGAATGTGCTGGACCGACTGGAGTTGCTGCGTGGAACGACGGGTCGTGCACTGTGGCTCGCTGATTTAGAGTCGGTCTAAACAACAAGAGTATGGACTACACGTCGCTGCTGCGAGCAACAGACCGCTCGTCGGTCGCAGCCTATACAGAATCACTTACTTTACCCATGGTAGGTCGCCAGGCAACACAAATTCAGGGCGACATTCGCTTCGGAACAACAGACATTGGTTCGCGTAACGATGCCAATGCCGTCCAGGCGAGTCCTGCCACCGTTCCTGTCAAGACGTACGTTGTCATTGACACGTCACTGCGCAACTGGGTCCTCCAGCCCAATCCGTATAGCAACCTCGTCTATAGCTTCGGAAGCCAGTCGGTCAATGGCTACTCCCCGCCGGTTTACACCAACAATCCTTTTGTTCCTACGTTCGGTGCGGACTCAAACGGAATTCTGAACACAACCCCGGGACTGCCCAATAGTACAGGGTGGTATCTTTCAAATGTATTTTACCCTGCGTACAACTCCTCTCTGCCAAAGGGAAACTTTTTAGCTTATGACACTGGATATACCGTCGCACCGTCTGGACTCGGGTTCGGGAGCGTGTTCCTGCCCTCAAACGTTCAATCGATTCGCCTTGTGCGTGCGTTGCTCCCCCAGCGACAATTCCTGAATATCCCGATTCTTGTCAACTCAAACGCAAGTGCCTATGACCAGTCAAACTATGGATCAAACGGTGCACTCCAGACACAGCTCGCCAATACCCCGTATTCCACCTTTGCGACCTACCCCTATCTGCTCTTCAATCTGAATGAGTACGTTGGTAAGTACGTGGGGGGCAATGAAGCCATGCGTCGGTCATTCTCTGTCATGACACAGAAGACGCGTACACAGACCAATTTCAATATCACAGTCGGTGTTCAGCACTATGACTATGAGCCGTGGAATGAGGAGGCACTGATGTTTCAGAGCCCACTCACCACTCTCCAGCAGTTGAAGTTGAGTGTCACGGATCCGAGTGGACTTCCGTTCACACAGAACGACGCACTGAACGTGGTATTCTTGCAGACAGATTCCAATCAGTTGTTCATTCAGTGCTTCACGGGTGCATCGCAGTACTTCAACAATAACGAGCTGCGTGTGGGTGACCGTGTCGTCTTCGATCCGGTGACATTGTCCAACTGCTTGAAGTCGACAATTATCACTACGAATGCGGATAAGGTGTCGTTTATCACCGCACTGTCGGGCACATCCTTTCCAGTTCTCCAGTTGCTTGACTATGTAACAAACTCGAACGGTCAGTTCGTGCCTCGTACTACGACAACCGCACGAACCAAGTCGTATGACACGTCGTACAACGGATTTCTGATTCCGAACTTCCTGACGTCAAGTGCGACAGGTGATGTAACCCCGACCTATCCAAATGCCCCCGACGCTGGCAATTCAAATATCCTCTACTTCCCAATTCAGTACAATCTGAATCCCATCCAGACCGCAGTAAGTCTCCCCTTCTTGAACACTGCCCTCCAACCGACATATACCCTTGAACTTACGTGCCTCCAGCCGGACACCGGGCGGCTCGGTGGGAAGATTACACAGTGATGTAGTAATTTCGCCACACTACACAAATGGCGTCTCTCGTCCAGTACTGGGTCAACAGCCTCTCCGAATTTTACACCCAGACGGCCATTCCCAATGCCCCTAAGCACACGGGTCGCCTTCCCCTGTCGGACAGCGAGGAGAAGATGTCGATTCCTCGCGGGACACTGTATGCGGTCGACGAGCCGGTATCTGTCCCGAGCCTTGTCGCCGAGCAGATCCAGTACCGTCACAACAACACGCCTCTCAACACGGTGTTCTTCAGCCAGAGCAACATGGCGAATCTCCAGCAGAAGATTCACGACGCCGTTCTGGAGATGAGCAAGGGTGAGTACAACCTCAGCCCGCAGAGTGAGGCTGACCTGATGCTTATCATGCGTAGTTACTACCTCCAGTACGCCCAGAACAATCCCGATGACGTGGCGACGGAGCTTGACCAGCTAAACCAGCGAGTTGTGGCCTTTGCTGCGAACCGTATCATGGTGGAGATTGTGGCCTACAAGCGGTTCCGCAAGGACATTCTGGATTTCCCGGAGCCGATTGCTCGCCCCATGGATATGCACATCTATGGAACGCGTACGGGAGAACTCAAATCGTTTTTCTGATGTAGACAATGATTCGCTACGGCGACCGTGTCTTCCTTCATGAGGGGTCTCGGTGGTATGTCTGGGAGTCTTCGTGGAGCATGTATCGTCCCATTGACGGGTTACGCTGGGACGGCACAACACTGCGACTCGATGACCACAAATACTGCAAGGACCTAACCAGTCCCCTGTACGGCTACGGAGATGAGCGGACTCATACGCGGTGCTTCAACTTGTCCCAGAACTTTTCTGATATCGAGAATGCCAAACCTGTTCCCTTCTTGTCGGTGGGGACGCCCGAGTGGTTCCGTGACCGACCGGTGGCCTTGACGCCTTGTGCTCCCCGCGACACAGAGTCGTGGAAGCGAATGAATCTCAAGCGTCGTACTGTCCGAACGCATCCGCGGAAGACATTTACGAAACGGAACACGAAGTAAGAGTATGCGAGTGAATTTTATTGGTAGTTTCGGCAAGAATACGGGCGTCTCTCAGGACGTCTCCATTCTTCACGGGTTAGTTGCCCACGTTCTTGATAAGGACGCCCAGATTCGGCACGTGCCTCATCGTGTTCCGTCGTGCCCACAGGCCGAGGTGAACTTCTTTGTGGAGGTCATCAACCCCGCCCTCTTTGCATATGCGGGTCGTAACATCTGGATTCCCAACCAGGAGTGGACGTATCAGACGTGGGAGCCTTATGCGAAGATGGTCGACGAGGTATGGGTCAAGACACGCGAGGCCGAGGCACTGTTTCTGAAGTGGACGCCGAATGTCAAGTATGTCTCATGGACATCCATTGACAAGGGATATCCTGAACTCGGCAGCAAGAACCCGAACAAGGGCATTGTGCCAGTTGGCAAGAACGTGTGGCGGAATCCGAAGCCGATTCTTCAAGCCTATTCACGTATTCTCAACCAGCACCCGAACGTGTTTCCTTCGCTTCCGCATCTGACCATTGTTCACGTGCCGGCGAATGTGCCGATTGGAGACATTCCCGAGGGCATCAAGTCCAAGATTACCGTGCGGAGCGAAGTCATTCCCGAGGAGGAGTACAAGGCCCTGCTCCATGAGTGCGGGTTGGTGGTGTGTACGTCGGCGGCCGAAGGATTCGGACATGCCGTGAACGAGGCACTGTCTTCGGGCTGCGTGCCTATTCTTTCGCCTATCCAGCCCTTCCGCGAGATGGTGAAGAACGCGCTGTGGATCTCCAACTCAAAGGTCATTGACCACCCGCAGTGTCTGGGCACTCTGGAAGATGTGGATGTCGATTCTCTGGCCGATGCCTTGATTGATTACACAAAGATGTCAAGCGACGACAGGCGGTCAGTGACCATGGACAGCCGCGAGTCGTATGAGGACCGTCACGAGGCCTTTGTCAAGAGCATGCTGTCTCGTCTGGATGCCCTGTTCACGGGGATGCCTCCATATTCGCTGGAGGAGAGCCTACCCAAGGAGGCGGACCTGCCGCCGGTGTCGATTATCACCCTGACGCGTGACCGTCGGTCATTCATCCCGCTGGCCAAGTACTGCTTCCTGGCTCAGACGTATCCCGAGCATCTGCTCGAGTGGGTCATTGTCGACGATGGTAAGGACCCGATTAAGAATTTGGTATCCGACCTGCCCAATGTGACCTATGTTCTACTCGATGAGCCGATGAGTATCGGTGCGAAGCGAAACCTGGCTATCTCCAAGGCCAAGCACGATATCCTGGTCATGATGGATGATGACGATGTGTACCCCAACAACTCGGTTCTCGCTCGCGTGGCTCATATGCTGGCCGCACCCAAGAAGGAGTGTCTGTTCTCCACCATGCTTCCGTGCTACGAGATTCACGAGACCAAGTCCTTCATGAATGTTCCGCCCATCACGCTGGACATGTCGAAGCGTGTCTCGGAGGCGACATTGTGTTTCACGCGGGCCTTCTGGCAGGAGCGTGGATTTCCGGACCAGCAGATTGCTGAGGGTGACGCATTCATTCACGGTCGTGAGGGAATGTGCCGGGAGTTCTCTCCCCAAGATGTGATTGTGAGTTTGAGCCATCGGAAGACCACGTCAAGCCGCAAACCCCCCGCCGGTATGGAGGTGAATGGCTCTCATTATGGCTTTTCCGATGAGCTGTTTACATTGATTTCAGAGATTGCGGTATGTATCGCTTAGACCTTCGTCTCCCCCTCGTCGGACTCCGACTCCATGCCGCCACGACGGCGACGACGGCGGCGACCGCCCGTGCCTACATCGCCAGTCTTGAAGGGAAATGTGCCGCCCGCGTCACCAAAGTTCAGCTCTCCTCCGCGGTGGCTGCGACGACGGCGGTGGCGACCGCCGACAGCGGCAGCGAGCTCCATATTACCTACGATGCCTCCAGCAAGCGACCCACCCCGCAGGTGAGCCTTCTTCATGCGGCGAGTGAGCGTCGCCTTCTTGCCCGTTGTCTTAAGTCCGGCCTTCTTCAACATACGACGCATTGTCTTGGCCTTGAGACCACCGCGACGGCCGCCGTACATTCCGCCGGGACCACTCATGGGAGTAAACGTCGCACCCGCCGCGGGAATCTGGGTTCCATTGAGACCAGTTACTGTAGCTCCGGACATTTATACATATACGAGGAAATGTCTTTACGCGGACACGCTGGCCGGCATGCTCGACATGCCGATGCCGCCACTGCCGCCGCGAATCAGGTGGGCCTTGCGGGCACGCGAACGCAGCGTCGACTTCTTGCCCGACACCTTGAGGCCCGCCTTCTTCAGCATGCGCTTGAGCGTCTTGGCCTTGACGGGCACGCCCTTGGGCACGCGCATCGTGTGGTGACGGCGGTGGTGGTGACGACGGGAGTGGTGGCGACGACGGCCGCCATCCGTCGGGAGCTTGCCCATCGCCTGCTTCACAGTGACTTCGCCCTCCTTGCATTCAAGATCGGCTAACGCATACTTAGTCTCGGACATTTTTATTAAACACGCGATACAATTTCCTACGCCGAGCAAGAAACGCACGCCGACGGCTCCACAGTAAACTGCTGGGCCTTTGCCGCCGCCTTGGTTCGGAGGTAATAACACCCCGTCTTGAGACCCTGCTTCCACGCATAGAAGTGCATGCTTGACAGCTTCGAATACGTGGGGTCGGCGACGAACAAGTTCAGGGACTGTGACTGACAAATGAACGGAGCACGGTCGCGAGCCATATTGATGAGCGTCTTCATGGGAATCTCCCACGCCGTGCGGTACAGCTCACGAAGCTCACCGGGCAACCCAATCATTGACTGAATGGACCCATTGTTGGCGATAATCTCCGTCCGCACCTCCGGCGTCCACATACCGCGAGACACCAGGTCCTCGACGAGATACTTGTTGATGACAATGAACTCTCCCGACAGCACGCGACGCGAATACAGGTTCGACGTGAAGGGCTCGAAGCACTCATTGTTGCCGAGAATCTGCGACGTGGACGCAGTGGGCATGGGGGCAATCAGTAGCGAGTTCCGCATACCACTCGAACACAGCTTGGCAAGGGCGTCCCAGTTGAGGTACTTTGACTTTGGCGTCTCGCCCCACAGATGGTACTGCATCTTGCCCTGACTGACGGGCGAGCCAGAAAACGACGGATACGCCCGCTCCGCACTGGTCAGAGGTACACCACGCCAGTCATCCGTCGGACCCGCACCCAACATGCTCTGCGTTGCCGCCGCATAGTAGATGTTCTCAAAGATTTCGCGATTCAGGTCTGCGGCCTTCTGAGATGTCCAAGGAATACGGAGCATGGCAAACACATCTGCGAGTCCCTGAACCCCGATTCCGATGGGGCGGTGTCGGAGGTTGGATGTGCGGCACTTCTCGGTCGGGTAATAGGTCTTGTCCACGACAATATCAAGGTTCCGAGCGAGGATGGCAGTGTACTTGCGAAGCTCCTCAAAGTTGAACCGATACTCACCGTCAGCCGCGAAGCTCCGCTGGACGAACTTGGGGAGAGCCAGAGACCCGAGGTTACAGACCGCTGTCTCCTCAGGGGAGGTGAACTCGATGATCTCCGTGCAGTTGCCTGTGAGGATACCGTTGAAGACACCGGCGTGATTGAGGGGCTCATTGAAGCAATACGTGTCATCCCACCTCCCGTCGAACGTAACCGAAATAACCTTCTGTGACATCCACTTTCCTTCAAGAAGACATCCCTGAAGAATTGTTCCCGGTAACAAATCATTAGCCTCTACCCTCTTGCACTCTGAGATGCGTCGATGCGTAGGGAGAATAAACTTATGATACTCGGTGCAGTACAGAAATTCTGCTTTCGAGTTAACACTAACTTCAACGCGTACAAGCTTTTGGTTAGAACCTGTCTTGGTAACAGTGACATCTGAAAACACATCGCCGTTCCAGACACGAACGGTCTTGCCACTCAGCGTTGCAATCGGAAATTGGCCGGCGTCGGTAAGAATCATCGTCTCTGGGGCAACGCACAAATTTGAGGACTTGATGGTTCCGAGGTTCTGCTGATTGGACTTGGCATTACACGCATCCTTGTACAGGAGATAGGGTGTGCCAGTTTGAATCTGGGCATCGAGAATCATCTGCCACAGCTTCTTGGCAGGAATCTCCCGCATGGCGAGGTTCTTACGCTCATAACTGCAATACAGTTCATTGAACTCCTCACCCCAGCAATCAGCCAGTCCAGGGCAAGTATCGGGGCTGAACAGAGACCACATTCCATCCTGCTCGACACGCTGCATGAACAAATCGCAAATCCACAGCCCGTAGAAGAGGTCACGGGCCCGCTCATCGTCATTACCCGTATTCAGCTTCAGACGCAGGAACTCCTCAATATCCGCATGCCACGGCTCGAGATACACTGCGAAGGACCCGTTCCGCTTGCCGCCCTGGTTGACATACTTGGCCGTGTCATTGAAGACCTTCAGCATCGGCGTGAGACCCGTCGACTTACCGTTCGTACCCTTGATATCCGCACCACGGGCACGGATATTGTGGACCGACAGACCAATGCCACCCGCCCACTTGGAAATCTGGGCACACTCGCTCAGCGTATCGTAGATGCCCTTGATGCTGTCATCCTGGGTGTGAACCAGGAAACACGACGACAGCTGCGGGTGCTTCGTCCCCGAGTTGAACAGGGTCGGTGTCGCATGAATGAAAAAACCCTGACTGAGCGCGTCGTATGTCTCAATGACCTTGGCAAGGTTGTCTCCGTGAAGCTGGACAGCCACACGCATCCACATGTGCTGAGGACGCTCACACGGCTTTCCGTCCCGTGTGCGAAGCATGTACCCATTCTCAAGAGTCTTGAACCCGAAGTACTCAAACATAAAGTCACGCGAGTAGTCGCAGGCCGCATTCAGGGCCACGCGGTTCTGAGCCACACTCCACACAAAGTCGTCGTTCACAAGATGGTCGCGAGCCAGAATATCGACGCAATCCGAAAAGAGAGACGGCGTCGTCTTCTGGTGGTTGTCAATCACCAGACGTGCCGCCAGCTTACCGTAGTTCGGGTGGAAACGGGCCTGCATCATTGCACACACCTCGGCGGCAAACTCATCGAGTGCTGATGTCTTGATTCCATCCTGAATCTGCGTGCAGACCTTCTGTGCGACCAAATCGGGGTTGACGTGCTCAAGTCCGTCCGCAAGCTTCTGGATACGAGACAGGACCTCGTTGAAGGATACCGGCACGCGGTCGCCGTTACGCTTTGTGACGTAGATATGGTCAGACATCTTAGCTACTGTATCCTCCATCCTTACCTGTAAGCGGCAGACAAAAATGTGGTTTGTGGATTGGTGGATGGTTGTGGTCTCAGAAGCGAGAGCCAATGTCGAAGAGGGCACCGTTGTGGTCACCCGTCGGGAGAGCATAGTTGACACTATCGACTGACTCGGCCTCCCAATAGTCGTGCATCTGGGTGGCCTCGTAGTTGAGCTCCTCGTCCGTCTTGATACGCTTGACACGGATCTTGCGGCGAATGGTGGTCCAGCCCTTGGTGTCATCCTCCATCAGAGGCTCGCAGTGGGACGGGTAGCGGTCACCCGTAGGGAGAATGACGTAGTATGCAGGACTCACCTTGCACTGCTCGAGTGCATGGATGTAATCCTCACGGATACGGCGCTGGGACTGCAGAGGGTAGCGGGCGAAGGCGAGCATCTCGAAGCTGGAAGAGTTGGTAGACGACATTTTGTTCGGGGGGCCTTATATAGCTGTTGGAGTATGGAATCCGTTTTCAGACGGCTGTCTTTAATTGAACGGTTAAGTGCATTGACTCCAGTTCACGAGCATAGAGAAACATAGAATATGGCATCTCCAGGGTATCGCGGCTCACGTCCAGCATCTGTGACTCGCGATTGAAGAGTACCTCTGTCTTGTCCGACCGCTCCATGAAACTCTCCGTCAGGAACTTCGACATGCCATGCGACACGAGGGCATCACGCTCCATCTCACCAACGCGCATACCGCCCTCGTCGGATCGCCCTTCGAGCGGCTGGTGGGTCATGGCCTTACGAGGACCTGTGGCACGGTAGTTAATCTTGTCCTCCACCATGTGCTTCATTCGCTGGTAGTAGGTCGGACCCATGAACACATCGACCTCCATCTGCTCACCCGTCATGCCATTGTAGAGGACCTCAGTGCCGAACGGTTCGAATCCCTGCGACGTCAGAATCTTCTTGAGTGTCTCCACACGTCCAGTGGTCGTACAGGGTGTCGCATCGATAAAGGCACCCTGCTTCAGAGCCAGGCGGCTGTATGAGCTCTCCATCCATTGTCCAATCGTCATACGCGTGGGCATGGCGTGGGGATTGAAGATGATGTCGGGCCGCAGACCACGAGACGTGAAGGGCATATCCTCCTCGGGCAGAATCATACCCACCGTTCCCTTTTGCGAATGACGGCTTCCCATCTTGTCGCCTAACACGGGGTACCGCTCTTCCACAATGCGAATCTTGATTCCCCGCAGACCTTCCTGGGTGGAGAAGCGATAGACGGCATCCACACGTCCACGCTGGTCACGCTTCGGGGTCATGGACGCATCACGGTATCCGGTCACGTGGCCGGTGACATCCACCACCGGTGTGACCATTCCGACCAGCACAGTTGTTCCGGTCACCTCCGTTCCCACCTTGACCAACCCATCGCCATCCAGGTGGTCATAGTCCATACCCTCCTTTCGCTTCACTGAATCACGGTGGGCAGCCGAGGTCAGTACATTGACAATCTCCGTGTGAAGCTGTGTGGCCACATCAATCATATCTTCCTCCATCTTGTAGCTGTGGAAGTACATGGTCTGAAACATACCCCGCTTCATCGAGCCACCGTTCATCATGACAGAGTCCTCCTGGTTGTAGCCACCATAGGTCGTGATGGCCACTAGTGCGTTCTCACCATACGCCATGCAGCCACCGGGACCCATCATCTCGCGGTACATCCACGTCTGTGTCAGCGGCTTCTGCGGCAGCACGCACATGAGCGAGATTGTATCGAACCGTTTGGTGTAGTTGGTATGGTACCACGAGGCTGTCTGTTTGGTCTGAGCAATCGCAAAGGCGTTACGCGTGCCGGGATTGTGGTCTGCAAAGGGTGTGAGATTCGTGAGTGCCGACAGATTGAAGGACATGTGAAGCTCAGACCGGAGCGTGGGATGGAAAGGCACAAAGGACAGACGAGTGCAATCCGTCTCGAGAGAGTCAATGTAATCGAGATGTGTCGCAATGTCCGCCCATGTCTTTGTTCCACGCATCGTCTCGATGGTCGTGCCCTCACGATAGACCGGGCGAATCGGGCGGCCAGCGTCGCACGCAATCTCCAGCCGATTATTGACCGGACTCCAGCCGATGGACACTGCCTTGTTGAGTGTTCCATTGCGGCGAGCGTCGACGAGCATGGCCACCAAGGTCATCGTGTTGCCAACGCATGCGCCATACAGGTCAGAATTCAGATAGACGGGCGTCCAACGAGGGTCCCATGTTGTCGGGTGAATATCGGCCAGCTGGCGAACCAACTTGGACTGAACCAGCAGCTCGGCGATATTGGCCGATGGAAACGGAGTCGAAATCTGAGCGAGAACCGTGAGTGCCTTGATGTACCCAATATTACGACCGTCAGGCGAATCCACTGGACACATGAACCCCATTTGCGACCCGTGGTATCGCCGCGGCTCGGGCTTGTTGGAGGTGCGGTCCATGGCCAGATTCGTGCGTCGAAGGTGCGAGATGACGCCCACATACGACATGCGACTCAGCTCTTGGGCGATGCCATCGCGGCCACCCCACGCACCCTTGAAGGATTTCAGAAACTCATTCAGTAGGCGATACGGCCGCCAGAAGAACCCCAGCGTCTCAGGCTGAAGTACATTCACAAGGTTCGTACCCGCATAATTCGCACGCTCGAACTGGTTGACCTTCTTGTCCAGCTCCAGCAGCATGTTCTTGGACGCATCGCGGAATACACGACGGAACTCGCCAAAGCACAAGTCACCCGAGGTTTCCAGACGCTTGAACTTGAAATGGTCGCGGTCAGACGGCTGCTTGATACCCAGAATCACATCGAGAGTCCCGCGAAGCATCAAACCCAGCTGATACGCCTTGCGACGAAAGAGACCGCCGGTGTCGTCACCGCCCTCCACGTGAGGAAACAACATCTCGTGAAGAATGCGAACAATCTCCACGCGGCTGCGAGAGTGAGTCTGCTTCTTCAGAATCTCCATATCCGTGTCCTCTGTCCGCTTCAGAAATACCTCGTGACTGAGAATGAGTGTAGAAATCAAGTCATCGTACATCACCCGCTCAGACTCCAGCACATCAAACAGTGTGATTTCATAGATGTCGCGGTCAGACGCACACCCCAGTGCCCGGAACACGCTAATCAGTGGCACGGGCTGAGCGAACCCCGGCAGAGTAATCGAGGCAACACGCTTGTGCTGACCATAGTTCGGCGGCCCACCACCCGTCTTGGGTTCTTCGTCGTAGGGGTTCTTATCGGGAATGACCAAGAAATGCGAATAGGGTCCACGGCTCGCATCCTCCGATACCGAGCGGATACCTGTGTAGAACTCCTTCGAGGACTCAAACTTGGCCTTGCCCGCAAAGTCGATGGGAGCCGACTTCTCGCGGGGACCGGACAGCTCCTCCCTGGGCGGTGCGGCTGCACGCACACCCGAGTACATCATATTGTTACCCAGCTTCTCCTGGGTCAGCAGTACCTTCTCGGCACCATCAATGATGAAGTACCCGCCAAGCTCAAACTTGCACTCGCCAACCGTGTAGCCATCCATACCCGTGAGGTAACACAGCTTGCTCCGCAACATCAGCGGCAGCTTGCCAATGACCACATCCTTGAATTCACGAATCACAGTGGGGTTTCCGGGCATGACGTACTCCACCTCGAGGTCGGCGGTCAGAGTCACAGAGTATGTCTGGTCATCTAACCGACACGCGTGAGGAAGGATTGCGTTGCCCACGTCATCCACTGGGCTTGTCCACTTCAGCTTGGTGGCATCACGTCCGCCGATAAAGATGCGAATGTACCGACCCTCCGGTAACTCAAGCTCGTGGGGATTCGACGCCTTGATGAACAGAGGAATGCGTGTCTCCAGCATGTCATTGTATGAGTCCACATGGTGCTGAATCAGCGGGAAGGCTGTGTCCCGAAAGAGGCTTCGGAGAACGTGTTGAGGGACATCCATTGTTCTTTACAAGCATTTTCTCATCTAGGTTGAAACTCATATAATGTGGAGTGAGACCCAACGCCCCCTCGTGCTCGAAGGTGTAGTTGGACACACGGAGGTGAAGAGTCGGTTAACAAGGTATCTCACGTCAAAGCCATACTCAAACGTGCTTGTGCTTCATGGCCCACCAGGTATCGGGAAGACAACCATGGCTCTCGCCGGGATTCGGAGTGCGGGAATGGAGCCGTTGGAGATTAATGCGACTCAGACCATGCGTAGTCATGAAGATGTTGCCCGTTTGGTTGCGAGTTACCGGAATAGCCGAAGCATCAGTTCGCTGTTGCGAGGAGACACCAAGTCCTCCTGTTTGTTGTTGGATGAAATTGATGGGTCAGACTCGCATGCTCAGCGTAAGCTAGTCGAGTGGATGGTCTCCTCGGACCGCACACTTCCGGTTCTCCTCACATGTAACGAGGTCCCTCGCATCTTCAAGACCTCGGAAAAAATTGAAGTCATTCGATGCCACCCTCCCAAACCTTCGGATTTGAATGCTCTCTTCCCAGGCCATGACACGACAGCTCTTGCGAGAGAGTATCAACACGATATTCGCCGTATACTGCAGTCACTTCAATATGGTCGGTCAGAGGCACTCCCCCCGCCCGCACCGCTCACCAAGTTCAGTCTTGAAGTCAATGAGATTCTCAGACAGAAGTCGTGGGTTCAGGAGGACCCTCTGCTCGCTGGTCTCGCACGTCGTCGCGACAGACTGGGCAACGCGAGCTCGTCCCAAGCCACTGCGTGATGCAGGCTCGGTGAAAGACGTGGCTGCAGTTCCGAAGACGCGTGCCGACCAGAACCGCCTCCTGACACACCGCACAGTTCGTATCCGGGCTGTCCACGTTGTGCTCAAATGCCGCAAAGAGCTGAGTCGCCGTCGGAACAACCGGAACATCCTCAAATCCAGCCGCAGGGACGTGCCACTCCACAGGTCCAGTCGGGATGGTCACAACATACCGCTGAGGCGGGACCGGTTCGAGGATGGCACGCATGAGCCTGAGAACATCGTGGGTCATCCGAGCTCGGTTTCCAATGACTCGCGTCCGAAGAGGGTCAGGAAGGGCAACAGCCAGACGAAAAAAAACAGTGTCGGCCTCGAGGAGGTCGCGGATAACAGAGATGACTGCGGCAGACGTGGTTGACATTGGTTTTGTATACGTGTTTACCCGAAAGCTACTTTCCCATGCAATAGAAGATGTACTCTGGCTCGTAAGGATATGGGTCTTCGACTGCCTTCAAGTACTCTGCATGGTTGAGATACTGGGCAGGCGTTCCGATGCGAATACGGTGAACCTGTCTCCAGGCTTCGAACACGGCTTCGAACACGAGAGATGCCTCCATCTTGATGCCCTCGAGAAACATCTTGCGTTCCTCGACAATGTGTTCAAACTCTTGTTCGTCGGTGATGTCAATTTCAGGGCGGGCTGTCATTTCGGCTGCCATTTCATCTTGTTTACTTCGCCGTTTCCGTTTTCCTGAAGAACGCATCCATCGGGCCACGCGTAGTCTTTCGCACCTCATTCGCAAGTGCACTTGACCGCAGGAACATAAGCGTATCCACCTGCTTCTCCTTGTGCTTCAGAACGGCGAGCAGCGTCTCCTCCTCCAGGTCATCTGGGGTGAGGTCAGGCTGCTTGGCTCCGATGGCCGCCTTGAGCTTGGTGTACAAGGCTGGGTAAGACGGACTGATGGGTGCCTTGTATCCATCCAGCTGCTCAATGCAGAGTGCGAAGAGCTGGGCCACTGGGTTCTGTATCTGATTTGAGATATAGAAGTGCGTGTCGGGCTTCAGGTTGTGTGACCGCACATAGTCCACGTGCTCGATACGCTCGCCTTGCTTCGACGCACCCTTGTTCTCGTCAACATACACATACTGCACACGGTCTCCCACATTCGGGGCCGTACCGGGGTCACGCTCCGCCATGCGGTCAGCCAGCACGCGGTGGGCAATCTGTTCGGGATTCTTGTAGTCGTCTCGCAGTGCCTTGCTGAGAATGAACTTCTCAATGGGAACGCGATTGTTCAGAACGTCTAGCAAGATCTTCTTGACAAACGCCTGGGCCTCCTTGACAGTTGCTCCGCTCAGGAGCAGGTCCAAGGCCCCTCCATACACATCCTTCACGATGGGAGCATTGTCTCGCCGCTTGAGCACGATGCCCATGGACATTCGCTTTGCCTTCTTCGGACTCGGGTCTTCCTCATACTTCATGCCGACGTATCGCTTGCGACAGAATAGAATGAATGGATAGAAGGTCTTCTCGTACGCGATCTTGTACGGTCGGCGACACTGGTCCGTGATTCGCTTTCCTGCCTTGATACCCAAATCGATGGAAGTCGCGAGGTCCTTGGTGGGGAACTTGATGAAGATAGAGTCTGTGTCTCCGTAGATAACCTCGGCTCCGAACTCGGACTCCACGATGTGTTTTGCGAGAAACAGGGCCTTTCGTCCAGCGGCGGTGGTGCATGCGGCAACGCACATTTTTCGGATAGGAGACGTACGACTACCAGTCTGCCCATAGACGCTGTTGGCGACGACCTTGTAAGCAAGCTGAAGACCATTATAGACAGAGCGAGCAGCATCATCATACTTAGGATCTTCCATCATTTGCTTGTACTCCTTTCGTTTTGCCAGTAGGATTTCAAGGGTCTTGGGCAGAACGCCCGTGAGCATTGGCTGGTCAGCCTTTGGCTGAACGTAGGTGCAGACCGTCTTGCCACCCATCTCCTTATTGTCGTACTCAACCTCGTCCAGCACATACCCCATCGCCTTCAGCTTCTGCATCGCCGGATAGGTCATGCCCTCACACTTCGCATCAATCTGCTTGTCATTCTCATCAAACACTCGCATACTCACCAGCGTATCAGGTGAGATATTGTAGGCAATCATGTTCGTCGGGTAGAGTGAGTTGAAATCCAGAACAGACACGGGTTGGTCGAGATACATTCCAATCTTCGGACTAATCACCACCGCGCCCTCGTAGCCCGCTTCGTCACCAGGCTCATAGTGCTGCGTCTGGATAATCTGGTTTCGCTGAGAGGCGTAGTAGACGACGGCCGAGAAGATCTTGATACCCTGACCGCGAATCAGGACAAACTGCATCGGAACCTTGCACACATCGGCCATACCGCGGGCATTGACGATGGTGTCTAGCTTGGCCATGAGTGTCAGAACCAGGTCGCAGTCCTGAATACAGTACCGAGCAATGCGCGCCCGTCCAGTCGCACCACCTTCGCGGTGAAGGCGGAACAACTCGTGCGGCTCTACATCATCCTTGGTGAAGGTCCACTCGATGGACTTTCGCTCCTTCTCGGAGATGTCGGTAAAGAGGTCGGCTGGACCATCGATAACGAACGTGTTTGAGGAGATTGATGTAACTCGAAACTTCTCTCCTGCTCGATACGGGTCTGTTGTGTTTCCAACAAGATCAAACCGGACATAATTACCAACCCGTAGCCCGCGAGTACTCTTTGTGCTAACGACATTGTTACTGTACTCGAGAACCTTATCTCTAAGAAACACGCTCGCCACATTGTCGAGCTTGAAGGAATCCAATGAGTGTTCACGCCGCATATTCAGAAGCAGGTCAATGCACAGTCGTCCTCGCATGGCAATCATTCGCAGCTCGTACTTGCCCGATGCCAGCTCGAACCGCTTGATGTCCGAGAACTTGGTGGAGTAGTTGCCATTCTGGTCACGGGACTTGGCCGGAGGAGCACGCGATAGATTCACATCCTCCAGGATACCCAACCGCTTGCACCTGTCCTCGATGTAGGCGTCATCGAAACCAAATGTATTGTAGCCCGACATGATATCCGGGTTCTCGCGACGGACATCCGCTGCGAACTTTAGCAACATCTCCTCCTCCGTACCGCAGGCCACGAAGTCCGTATCCGATTCGCCAGACGGCTCCGTGGTCCCCAGCACGAAGACCTTCTTCGACGTGGGCGTCATCATGTCGTCAGACCAGCGATACGAAATGCCAATCTGGACAATCGGGTCCTTGTCGGCCATCGGAAAGTTGTTGCCACGGAGAGGACACATCTCCAAATCGTAACACGCCACCTTCATCGGAATGCTGCCCGTCGCGGGATTCACAGTTGTCCAGTCGCAGGTGTAGAAGACATCCACATTGTAGAGCGGCTCCTCGGTGTCAGGGTCAGTGGGGACGTCTGACTCATCACCGACAAACTGAATAGGCGAGGCTGGACCCAGGTGACGCTCATGAAGAAGACGAATGAATGGATGCAGACCAGACTCGTAGAGCGTGTGCTTCTTGGCTGTACTCTCACGAATCTTCTTGTGGTACTCTGCCAGGGACTTGCAGGTCACCTTCCAGACCTCCTTCGTCTTCAAGCAGTCAAAGCCAGCCATTGCGTCGTACTTGGACACCCGGTCCGCACCACCGGGGTCGGCTGAAGAGTAGAAGTATGGCTTGAACCCAGTGATTCGCACGCATGCGACAGACTTGTCACGCAGGCGTCCGAAGACATCGACGACGTACTGTCCGCGGTTGTCATGTTCGTGCCAGTCGGAAGGCTGCATTTTGCTTTCCGTCTGTCCTATGCCAATACTGTCCGTTTTCCATGAAACTTTCTGGGTTTGATGATAAGAGGTGCCGATGTCAACAAACACGGTCGACTGGTTTTACGCAAGCACGCGTGGCAACATGGACCAAACCCATGTAGCCGAACACAATTTCGCCAATGAATCGGCGATGGGTCGTCAGACGTCGTTCTTTGGAGGCGATGACTGCACGGGTGCGTTAAGCCCCGCGTCGGCAATGGCTGACCAGCCCGGTATGATTGCCCGCGGCGGGTATGGCATGGGTCCGGGATGCGAAATCGACAGGAACTCCGACCTCCGCTGGGGTGATGCGGAGGGACTGCGTGTCAAGGGTCCTAAGCAGCTGTGGATTCGCCCCTTCTCGACCACGCCCAATCTTGGTCGCGGGCGTCAGGCAGATGCCGTGGGCGACGAGTCGACGCTGATTCACGCACAGCTTCAGCGGGCCAAGAAGGAGGCGTCGACCATCATGGACAAGACCATTCCCAACTACTACCAGCCGCTCATTCCCGTCAAGCAGACTGAATTCAGCAACCCCAATAACTGGATTCAGAGTTGGACGTGGGGCGGCGATTCCACACGCTTAGTTAAGAAAACGCGAGTCGACGGCACTACATAATGAGAGTGCTGTTCTTTGCCAATCGTATGCCCGATTTGTGTGGAGCCTTCCTCCACGATATTGACTTAGCAACCGAGTTTCAGAAACGCGGACATACAGTCGCATTTCTGACGATTGAAAAACCAAAAGAGGGATACAACGGTGGGATCTGGCGAGGCTTTCGCTTCATGCATTATTCTGCGGGCGGGGTGCTCCTCGACTCGAGCGACTTGTGGGTCTGTCCTCACGCACCGTGTCTTCCCTATGTTCGCAAAGTCAATTCCCGCGGGTACAATCGCCCGATTGCCGTGACGGCCCACTTCGACGGCCGCTACTCTGTTCTCACGGATTTAGCTTCGACAAAGTGGGTGGAGATGTTCCTGTTCATCAACCGCACAATGGAGGCGACCTTTCACAAGCAGGTGAATCCATTCCCACCCATGATTGTGCGTACCGGAGTTGTCCGCCCTCTCATGCACGAGGCCAACATTCGCATGGACTCGCCGCCCGATGGAGATATGATTACCCTTGTCAATGCGAATGTCAACAAGGGTGTTCACCAGTTCATTGAACTGGCCAAGCGGATGCCCAATCGCAAGTTTCTCGGTGTTCGTCCCTACTACGGAGAGTTATGGCTTCCGCCGGCCCCGCCCAATATTGAGTGGATTCCGTTCGACAATGACATTCGCAATATTCTGAAGCGGACTCGTATTCTGTTATTCCCCTCGTACTATGAGAGCTTCGGACGTATCGCGGTTGAGGCCATGTACAATGGCATTCCCGTCATCTACTCCAAGCCGGCTACGGAAAATGTTGGCATAGTCGGTAGCACAGAAGGCGTCGAGGAGTGGATTACCCCCGCAGGTATTGGGTGTGTACGCGATGCCCCCGAAGAATGGATGGCCGCGATCACCGCACTTGACGACAGCGAGACATATGCTACGAAACGGACCGAGGTGATGGCTCACATCAGGTCAATGGACATCTTCACAGAGGCAAAGCGTATTGCCGACATGATGGAAGACTTTCAACGTGCGTACCCTATTGCAACGGTTGCACAGACTGCACGGGTTCAGGAGCCGACGAAGACGGAGCCGGGGATGCCTGCTGTGTTACGCCCCCCGCCAGCGACTGCCCGGATCGGATTTTCGAGTGGGCGGCTGAGGCTACAACGGTGAGCTTGTCCATAAGCTCGCGACCCTTGGCACAGAGCTCCTCCTGCTCGGTCGTCATGCCGCGGTCAATTTCGCGCGGCTTCGGAATATGCTTTGACCCCGATACAACAGGTGCCTTGAGAAGCGAATCAACGGCCCGGTAGACATCGCCATTGTACTTTGCAAGAGCCTCTTCAGCTTCCTTCTCTGTGCAGTCGGTGAGAGACATAACGATAGCACTCATCTTTTCTTGATTCAAATGTAAGTACGTGAAGATGCGTTTTATCGAATCGCTCTGCCCTCCGGCGTTGCTGTATCTTATTTTCCTCGTCGTCCAGCTGGGTCTCGATTTATCGCTGGGATTGTGGGCGACCTTTGCTATCAAGCTTGTCCTTGGCGCGGCCGTTGTCAAGGTGCTCGATACCTTCTGCGGCATTGGTCTGACGCCGGTCTCCTGGTTCCTCGTGGCGGCTCCGTTTGTCATCACGGCTCTGGCCACGGCGATTTCGATGGGTACCAACTTTGACCAAACGGTGATGGTCTACTTCCAGCCCGGCGATGGTAAGGAGAAGTTCACAGTCGCCGGCGGTGGGTTCCTCCAGCCGAATGCCCCGGGTCCGGGTGAGCCGCCGGAGCCTGGCATCACGGTGGCGACTCAGTCTTGGACCGAGGGTGCTGCGGGCAACAAGTGGGGTGACTACGAGGTCAAGTGGGGGCGTAATGCGTCGGATTCCTTCGGTGAGGCACTTATGTTCAAGAGGACAACACAGATCGACATGGGTTCGCAAAACGAATTCCCCACCGCCGTAACGAAGTAGTCTCATCATCAAAATGTGCCTCACTCGTGCCTTCGCCGCTCTCGACCGCTACCTCTCGTCCCGCCGCACCGACCGTGGTCACATCACCCAGAAGTATCTTCTGGGCGAGTACAGTGACTACGATGAGTCGATGACCCATGTTCCGGAGAACTGCATCTACGTCGAGGTTTGGACCAAGGGCAACCAGGTGCGTCGTCGCCTCATCTACGAGCTGGAGGAGATTACGCCGTACATCGGTAATCCCTTCGACCCTATCCGTGTGCCGTGGACCTGGATTGGCGATGTATCGACCGATGTCGACATTACCGCCGCAGTTGAGAAGTATCTCATGCCGGGTAACGAGATTCGCCTCGACCTTCTCCTGCTCTTCCTTCGCTGCCACGACGAGATGGAGATTCGCTACGTCCATCCGGCGTTGGGACAGGAACTCTTGTTTCCAAACACTGGAGTAAGCATCGAGACCAATGGACCTGCCTGAGAACCCATTCAAGACAGCTGAACGATTCATTCAGATACGCGACAAATGCCTTCCGCCTACATGGACGGCACAACTTCAGCGAATCAATGACATGATTGTCATGCCATTGATCACGCTCTGTCTTTTTTTACTTGGGTCCGGTGACCTGATTATGTTATGCTCAACGGCAATGACGGCATACAAGGTCTGGATGGAGTGGATCGAATATACGGAGTTACTGTTTATGGTTCAACGCATGCGACTCCGAGCCGTTCAGCTAGGTGGACCGTTCATTGTCACCAATGACCCGAAGTACATGGCCTATGTGTGGGCCGATGCGATGGTTCGCTCACGCACGTGTTGAGGTAGCATAGTGAACCGCCCCACCTGGGGCGTTAAACCCAACTGCCTCTCCGCCAAATCCGGCAGACACTCCACCACGACCCTCACCACCTGTGTCCGTACTCGCATCCCCACCACGCATGCGGTGACGGCTACGGTGACGGCGAGAGCGGCGACGACGGCCACCTGTGAGACCCGCAGCCTGACCGGTATTGGCTACCGGGGCAGTTCCGCTCACAAGAACGCCTCCATACTCCATGCCAGCCGGCTGACCCGTTGCACCCGCGATGGGTCCAGCCGCACTCGCGAACATACCACCACGAACCGTGCGGCGACGGCGGGTGTGCTTCTTTGCCTTCTTTGTATGACGACGGCGACGACCACCGGAACACTTTCCTGTTTCAGCCATTTACATCTTCACGCGAAAAGACTCCTATGCTGCCCGGAGTGTCATCGTAAAACTCATACCCTCGGACTAACGCCCCAGCAGGTGCATCCGCGAGTGTGAAAAGAGCCGTCAAGTCTGGCTGGTGGAATAGACGCAGGCACTCGGCAATCCATTCCTGCCGCTGAGTCCACGTTGCGAGGGGATGAACAATCGTTCCATTCATAGCCCACACATCGCAGACGATAAAGACATCCTTCGACAAACGAACCGTGCGAAAGACCGTATCACAACACATTCGCTCATCCATGACGATGGTCAATTCCTCCTGGTGTCCGCCCTTGTCGTCGATACTCAGGGCAACCGCCTCATGTGTCGAGGGTCTTTGGGTCAACAGCAACCAGCCAGGCAGGCCGCTCAGCTGCGGTGCTCGGTGCTTTGGCGCCGTCGGCACGCCCGTCCTCACGAGGGGCTTCCATGGATACAGGCGGTGCATACGTTGGTACATTCACTTCCTGCTTAAGATGCGGCGGCTCTGTGAAAGGGAGTGCGGACGACTGTGTGAAAGGCGGTGGAGGCGGCGGCGGAGGCGGGGCGGCTGCCATGGGTTCAGCGAACCGAACCTGGGGCTGCGGGGGCGGAGGCGGGTACATCCACCTGACAACGGCAAAGACAGAGAGGTGAATGAGAACCAGCATAATCAACGAGGACATTGCCAAGGTCAGCACATCGAGGGCCTCCATTTGTTTTGTTCTCGCCTTTTCTTACTGTGAAATCCTACGCAGCTCTTCAAAGTACTGCGTTGCCGTCGGCGTCTCCTCTTTCCACATGCGAGGACTCTTTGAATACTCTGTGATTGTCGCATACTCCACACTGTAGGACCGCGAGACAACACCTCCGGGGAAGGGCCTCTCGTGGAGCGTTATAGCTGGCTCCGATTGAAAAACTTGGTAGACCTTGGCCTGCGTGTTGATGCGGCCATTTCCAGTGTACAGGAAGCGTGTCTCATAGGTTGCCCCGGGCTTACTTGCCCAAGCGGGCGGATCGGAGGTTATTCTAAGCTCCATTCTCGACTGTATTCTTGAAGACGAGATCCTCTAAACTCGAAGCGTCCGCGAGAATCTCTGTCATGCGGCGAGCAGCGAGGTTCAGATTCGCCTCGATATCTGCCCACTCAGCTGGGTCGTTTGGGAACACAGTGTGGCGAGTCGCCTGCTTCGGAAACTTCTCAATCAGCTCAGAGTCTGTGGCATCCAGCATGTGCATGTACACGCGAAGCTGGATAATGTCATAGTTCGGCACCTCCGGGAAGAAGCGTGTCCTATTCTTGGAATCCACCACACGGTTCTGCGAGGCCACGAAGCCGTCGGTGCGACCGACCAGCGTGAAGGCGTCCTTCTCCATTCGGAGCATGCGAGTGTTCCGCTCCGTCAGCACCACCTTTCGCTCAGCCTCGTAGGTATTGAGAATCTTGTCCTCGTTGGAGAGTCCACGCTTCTTCGCCACCTCACCGCGGGCATCGGACAGGAGCTGCGTAGCCATGGCGGGCGTCATGTTCGGACTGCGGTCAATGACCTTCTGGCACGCAGCCTCCACATTGGCCAGTGTGGCGTCAACCGTTGGCAGAGCAGCCACCGCCTCTGCGGTACTCTTCTTGGCGACGGCCGCAGCCTCCACCTCGGCCTGAACAGCCTTGACCTCAGCCTGCGAGACTTCGATTCCCGCAACAACCTTCAACTCCAATGAACGCTTCTTTGCCTCAGCATCGTGGAGAATCTTCGCAGCCTCCATGTCCTTCTCGGTGGCATCGTCAGCACTCTTACACGTATCCAGGGCAGCAAAGACACTCTGCTGAATGTCGCGGTCCTTGAGAAAGGCCCCCTTGAAGTTGTTGATGGACTTGCGATTGTGCTCCTTCTCAATGGCGGAAATCCGCTCGGCTACACCCTTGTCCTTCTTGAAGACCTCGTACATGACCTGGTAGACGGGCTGGTAGGCATGGCGGCCAATGATACCTGCGACCTGAGTTGCGGAGAAGGAAGGACGGAACATTTTAAGTAGGCTGTGTCTGTGTTATAGGTGCCGCTTCCGTTTTAGGCGAAACTCCGCTGCATCTTGACAATCGCATCAATCCAACCAGGCATTCCGTTAAGGACGTTCGAGACCTGCATAGTGGGTGCACATGGCGTGCTGTCGAGTGAGCCTTCGCAGAGCAACGTCGTGGCCGCAATCAGAAAGGCCCGCTTTCCCTTGTCACCTGGCGTCCACCTCAGCGAGTGAATGCGGTACATTACATCGATATACTCACGAGTCGCGGGGGGCGTGTTCCTGCGAATCGCCTCCCAGAAAATCCAGACCGGGTGCGTGCTATCCGCTCCCGACACGAACTCATCTGTCCGCGGTGCAAAGAGCAAGTTCGTCTTGGTCTGCTTCTTGTGTTCGCGGCAAAAGGTGAAGACCCATGACATCCAGTAGAGTGCCCGGGTCAAGTCGCGGACGTCTGCACGAATGCAATAACAGAACTCGTTCATGGGTACGGCGATGGGCATGGGGTCGGATGGTTTCAACACCTGGGCTCCATACAATCGCGAGGGTGACTTCAGGCTCTCCTGAATCGTGACGGGGTCAAAGTCGTGAGCTGGCTTCATGGTCGGAAGCGTCGACAGCTTGTTCTTGCGGCACAGGGCCAGAGTGGCCGCCACTTCACAGACCATCTTCCGGACATCGGGATGGTTCCGAATGCGAGTCATGCTGCGAATGTCGTAGGCGCCCTCGATGGGAGCATAGGTCTCATACGCCTTGGCCAAGTACAGAAATACATTCGGCTGAGCACGGTTAATATGAAGGGCCGCAGCCTCAAATAGCGAATCCCATAAACTATGCACAAGACCGGAGCAGAGCAACTCAAGGGTCCAATAGCACGCATAATCTGCATGACCTAATTGGATTGTCTGAATCAACACTTTCCGCACGTGTGCACGTGGATGACCACAAAAGGTCGTTTTTTGAAAGTCGGTTACAGGGCGTGGATCAGTGACTTCCATTGTCAGTTCTGGGCGTTTTATACCTACTTGGGTGACGCAGATAGCAACCCGGTCAGTCCTTTCAGGAGCTCGACGGTATGTTCGCTTGCCGGAGGACGTGCGGGGGCACCCAGCGGTCCAGACGGTGGAGAGAAGCTCGCACCGGCCGTCGCCTTGCGACCAATGACAAAAATCATAAAGAGAAGTGCCAGTACAATCGCAAAGTTGAGTCCCACTCCAATCCACTTGCCATAATCTGTCGCCTGCTGTTGGGTTGCCCTGTTGATGTTAATCTGATTGCGAATGTCGCTAATCTGTTTATCGAATGTGCTGACAGAGTACTCCATGTCATCCTTCACGGTGAACATCTTGTCCTTGACACTGTTGACAAGGTCAAGTGTCATCTGCTGCTGCTGCGACTGATTGCGTAGAAACTGATAGTCCGAGAGGAATTTGTCAATCTTTGCCTGGGCTTGAGATTCGTACAGCGCAGTTTGTGCATTCGCATCCTTAGTGAGTGCAGTGTACGCAGCACTCGCCTCGGCCTCGGCCGGTGTTCCGGTTGTCGCAAGGACATTGGCTGCTGCCGCGTCGACTGCCTTTTGATGGTCGACCTTAACGTTTGCCACTGCAAGTTCTTCATTGAACCGCGTCTTCTCTGCCGAGTACCGTGCATACAGGTCAGACGAGTGGTCGAGACTGTCGATCTCAAATGCGGTGTGGTCGTCGAGCGGCCGATTAACGGCCGGTTGCGGAACTAAGTGAATTGATACGTCCGGGTCTGCCTTACTTACGCATCGTTGGGCACCCTCAACCGTCCGAAGTTCGTAGCCTGTTGGGCAAGACATCACACACGATAACGGTGCAGCTCCATATGTTGTGCCAATTGGACACTTGAACTGCTGGTTACCCATTATCTCTTAGAAAGATAGATTGCGAGCGAGAAGCCGACACACAACGTGAAGAAGGCAAACCCATGGGCAATCGAAGCGGGAAGAAAGATGTACCCAAAGAGGGCGAGGACGACAAAGAACAAGCAAACTTGGAGAATACGTATGTCCATTGCCGCCAGCTCCTTGATGTCCAGTTTTGCATTGGCAACATCAACGTTCGGCTGGGTGGGAGGACGGAGAGGCTTGAGTTCGGTAATCGCCTCTGCGTATGTGGACGACACTCCTTCGTGGGGAGATGCACTCATTACTTATTCGCAACAAACGGTCTGAGGCCGTTAAAGATAGGCCCAACGACACGAGCGTCGCGAACAGCCTGTTGGCTCTGTCCCAGGCGGGCATACGGAATCTGAACAGATGTGCCGTTGTTGATGTACGGGGCCACGGTAGCCGCCATGCGAACAAAGCGAGTGTACTCAGATGCGTCGACTCCGCGCACGTGACGCTGGACTGCACCCGGTTCAAAGAAGGATTGAGCGACGGGCATTTTATTACTCCTACAAGATAATGCTCGGGTGGCTCACTACCCTATTGTTTACGCTCATTGTCGTGTCAACGGCATATGTCCGGGAGCGGGAGACGTTTGACGCAGCAACCCCAAGTGGAGAGGCGGAAATCAACTCGATAGACGTGGAGTATCAGACACTCCTTGACGGGTATCGGAGTGCGTATGTCGCATCCAAACAAACGGGTGGTGATTCCACCGCCGTCGAGACAATCCAGGCTCAGATTCTTGCCGCCCAAGACCAACTGCGGTCGCATATTGACCAGAACCAGTTTTATATTCAGACGTTCTTGGATGAGTACCAGGGGACAAATCCTGAACTGGACGACCTTCACGCCAAGGCTCAGGTGTTCAAGGACCAGGGACCTCGGGTCGCAGATGAACTCGTGGCTTCGAATGCGAATACATCCAAGCCCATCGACTATGGCTCACTCGTGACCCGCGTTATCGTCCTTGTCCTCTTGCTCGGAGTTGGTCTGGCGATTAGCGCGTTCGCATAACCTGAACCAGCAAGGCAAGCGTGGCAAGTAAAAAGACACCACCCATGAGTTTGAGTCCCGCACTGTCGCGAACATCGAGAGACTGGTGAAGGAGTCGGAGCGTCTGCAGCTTGTCTGTGCTAACCAAAAGACCATTGTAGTCACGCTGAATCTCCATGATGCGATGAATGAGCTCCTGCTGCTGTGATTCTGTGCCTGACTTTGCCGACACTTCAAGCATCTTGTTAAGCGAGTCGTTCATCGCCACCTTTGCATTCGCAATGGCATCTATCTTTGACCGGTCATTGTTGGCAAGGGCGTCCTGGACAAGATTGTCGTAGATGGTCTTCCGCTTCTGGTACTCCGCTTCCAGGTCAGCCATATTGCCGCTCGCCGTTGGGTCAGCCATTGTACTCAGGCAACATTTACGTCGGCCACACAATAGCGGTAGTACGTACATTTGCCAACCGTGTCGCTGTGGCGGATAATCTCGATAATGTCTCCAGGCTTTGCACCAATCAGACGAGCCTGGATATCCTGGGAGTCAATCCACGGAAGCTGGTCCTCTGGCTTGACGATGCGGTTCTTGTCCAGCACAACCTTCGCCTCCTCGGGTGACAGAATTCGGTGAGGCACGGACATACGGTGGGTCGTAATGTCCATCTGGAGTTCGCGGAGATGGAAGAACTGGAGGAACCCCTTCTCCGGCACAGTCGAGCGAATAATGTTCAGCAGGTTCTCAGACGGCTTGGAGGTCGATACCACCACCATGCCATTGTTGTAGTCATTCTCCTTCGCATACGCAATGTACGTATTCACATCGCGTTCGAGCATCTTGTCCTTCTGGCTGAAGATGATCAGAGCGTCGCCCATCGTGTAGGCACTCACGTCCTTCAGGCCGGTAACGACGGGCTTGGTGTCGTTTGCGAGCTTACGACGCTCAAAGAGGGTACGCAGAATCGAGAGAGCCTTGTCCTCCATTGTGTTCTTCTATCTAGTAGACTGGAAAGAGTTCGTTTTTTATACCCGAGTTAGAACAATGCTTCACATTGCCGCCCTCATTGCTGGGGCTATCGTTCTCTGGGCCGCGTGGACCATGTCTGGGGCACAGGAAAAGTTTCAGCCCGAGCTACTTGACCGTTCTCAGGCGGAGCGGACACAGGAGGTCGAGCATTCGTCCCACGCACAGCGGACGAATCACATGCCCTTCTCTTCGTTTGTCGAGTCCGCCAAGGGGATTGCCACACCCTGGCGAGTAAACGCATATACAGCGGTGATGTGAGAAGACATAATGAAGATTCCCAAGGCTCTTCGCGAACAGGTGTGGATATTGAAAGTGGGTCCAAAGTTCGAGACAAAGTGCAAGATTGTGTGGTGCACGAATCGGATGAATGTGTTTGACTATCAGTGCGGTCACAATGTCCCTGAGTCCAAGGGCGGTGAGACAACGGTGGATAATCTTGTACCTATTTGCAGTCGTTGTAATATCAGTATGGGCAATCACTACACAATTGACCAGTGGAACGCCAAGTTCGCATCGACGATGCGGAAATGGTGGTGTTGCTAGTGATACTCGTTCATGAACTGCTGTCCGAGGTCACTCCAGCTCGGACGTTGCATGCCGATTGGTTTGAGAAAGTAGTACCACTCATCGACCATCTGAAGCGGCTTCCAATACTGGTCAAGAATGTAGAGCCAATGTGTCTCTGGATTCTGCTCATACAACATCAGTCCCTCTGACCATCGGTTGATAAGCGTATCGTAGTACCGCGAGTGGATGATGTATCCGCCCGTGGTCTGGGCCTCTTGAACACGGCCGAGGTATGGCGTGACCGGATCCCCGCGAATCAGATTGAAGGCAAGAAGCACCATATCAAACCTCTCGGGAAGGTGGAGGAACGCATCTGCGAGTTCCTCTTGGCTCACCACAAACGAGAAGTCATCCTCAAGGACCATCACAGACTCGTATCCACGACTCCGTGCTAGTTTCAGAACTTCAATGTGTGATTGCGTGCAGCCGAGACCACCGGGACTACGCTCGATTGCAGGAAACCGCTCAGCTGTCATGCCCATGCGAGCAAGCTCGGCTTCAGTCTCCATTTGGCGGTCCATTCGGCGGTCGAGGTTGATGTAAAAGCAGTGCATTACTTCTTCTCATGCCTTCTTGTCTAAAAAGGAAACGCCAAAGTACTCTTCGAGTTCACGCACCCGGTCTCCTCGCGTACCCAGTCCCGAGAGTGAATGGGTTCCAAGTTTCTCATGGCCATTCTCAGTGACCTTGAAAATCTCCTCGTAGAACTCCACCTCAGTCGGGAACACAGGAACATTGTTGAGACGGCAGTACATTGAGACCCACTGGTCATCCACGAAGCGAGCACACTCGGGAAGTGGAAACCTTCGCAGTCCATTCAACACAGAGCTGTGAACAATGTTTCCAACATATCCATGGACCATGCCACCCGACGTCTTTTGCTTGATGGACTCGTAGTGGTTCTGATAGATACCAATCTGCGTCACAGACCGCATCATTCGCTCAATGAGATTCGGGGCATACTCCTGGTCATCGTCGCCAACAAAGACCCACGCATCCTTCGGCAGAGTGGTCCCAATGTACTTGCTCGCAGGCCCGTAATCCTCTCCGAAGCACAGCGTAACCTTTGATGCATAGGGCTCCTGCATCAGGTACTCGGGGGGAGTATACTCACCAAACCGATGATAGGTATGCGACACGGCTACGTAGACCCGGTCAACCTGGTGGAGTAGCGAATCAATGGCTGCACGGCACTCGGCTTCGCGGGGAGGAATGGTTGTGAGGCTGGCGACAATTGGAAGGCGAGGCACGTCGAGAATGCGGTTGTTGTGGTCAGCAGCATACCATGTCGGCGTCCACCCCAGTTCTTCGAGGTGGGCCCATACATTGACTTCCCATGCCAGATGAGGGCACATCTGAAATTGAGACCGATGGGCAAAGTAAAATGCATTGAGCGAGGCAACATCGCCCAGAAAGAAGCCCCCGCAGAAACGCCAATTGACACACGACCACATCACACCCCTTTCCCAGCATCCGGGTACGTACATGCAGGTATCTGGATAGACTCGAGTAGACAGTGCCCGAATCTGCTCGGCTCCACGCACCGGCTCCAACACATGAAAGATATTGAAATCAATCCATGCGTAGTGGTCGCCCCGATGCTGCCCGGAATCCATAGCTCGCGTGACCAACTCAATCTTCGCATTCATCAGAATCAGAAAGTTGCGGGTGTCGTGCGATTCGTTGCGTGTCTCGGGAAGGCCGGGCGGAGCGAGGCGATATGTGTCCAGGTCCTCGAGGCAGATCACCTCCTTCACGCCATTCGTTACCTCCACCAAATCAGCGTACTCGGGACTCACAAAGAGATGAATACGCACGCCGGTCTCATTGAGCATCCGAAAGAACTCCATGCGACGCTCAGGTGTTCTATCGGTTGGCCTCGACTCGTGGAGGTCCAAAAAGGCAGTAACGAAGGTAACCATTGTTTTTGAGCGTTTCAAATGTGTAAGTAATGTCCAAACGCAATACAATGTGGGAATTCGTGGACAAGGTTGTGTACATTAATCTCGACAAGCGGACGGATCGCGACGCACATATTCGCACGGTGCTTGCACAGTTTGGTGACAAGGTAACGCGAATGAGTGCGATCGAGACGAACCCGGGGTTCATTGGGTGCCTGCAGAGTCATATTGCTGTACTGAAAGCGGCGAAGCATCACGGATGGAAGAATGTCCTTGTAATGGAGGACGACGTGGAGTGGAATGAATTCCAAACAGGATATGCGATCGTGGAGCGACTCGCGGCGTCGCACTACAATGTCATTCATCTCGGTCCATCCGCTGCGAAGATTGTTCCCGGGACATATCAACTTCTGGATGGACAGACTACGTCGTCGTATCTTGTGAACGGCCACTACATCGATACTCTCTTGGCATGTTACGTAGCAGCCCTTCCTCCGTTGAAGCAGACGCTTGACGAATGTACGTATGGTTCAGACCAGTGCTGGAAGAGGCTAATGAGGGAGGGTGGATGGTTTGCCCCAACCCCAGCTCTCATGTACCAACGCCCCGACCATAGCGATATCCGCGGCCGTTTCCAGGACCATCGCGAATATTGGACTCTCTCACTTTCATAAGTAACGACTCACACAAATATGGCACCTCTAACCGTCAATATCATGGGTGGACTCGGAAACCAGTTGTTTCAGCTTGCGGCTCTCCTTCACATTGCGAGGAAGACACAACGGACTCCGTATATTCAGTCTCTTGCGAACCCATCCACACATTCGTCGGTGCCGTACTTTGATACGATCTTTGAACTGTTTCGCAATCTACACTCGACGGTGAAGCCCACGATCCGAATCACAGAGCCATCTCTCGCATATGCGAATTGGGCTCCATTATTGCGAATGGCACTCAACCCAGAAATCAGTGGATACTTCCAGGACTGGCGATACGTTGACCCAGACTTTGTTCCTCGGTTGCGGTTCTCTGGGAATGTTCTGTACCGGTACCCAACCGTTAACTCCAGTGTTTTCCTCCACATTCGCGGCGGAGATTACGTTGGGAATCCGGGTCACGACATTGGTCTTGACGGATACTACCAACGTGCCATCGCCCACTTTCCAGATGCTCACTTTCTTCTCGTGACGAACGATCTCGAGTATGCAATGTCTCGCCCGTGCCTGGTTGGACTCAAGTATACGCTTGTCATGGAGTCCGAGCTTGACACGCTCTACGTCATGAGTCAGTGCAGCGGAGGAATCTGTGCGAATTCGAGCTTCTCGTGGTGGGGGGCCTATCTGAATCCACACCGAAAAATCGTCATGCCTGACCGGTGGTATAGAGACCCGAGCTACGCAACAGAGGGGTATTACTTTCCGGGCGTTATCAAATGTCAAGTGTAACCACCTTTGACGGAGGAGGCGGCGGCGTAGTACCGGCAGCACGATGGAGAAGCACCTCGTCCCAGAACTCACGGAGAGCTGGGAGATGACGCGGCAACCACGTCGTGTCCTTGGGAAGGAACTCCTTCTTCGTGGACAACAGACGCCAATAGATGTACTGCGGTTCGCGATCCGTGACCGTTGGCACCCAGTCAGAGAGTGCCATCTCCATCGGCTTGTAATCAACTGTCTGGTCGTCAAAGACTGCGAAGACTCCCTTGGTGTCAGAAAGGCTCATCCACTCTGACGAGAAGATCTGCTTGAAGCGAAACTCTACATACTCACACTCGTCAATGCCCGTGCACTCCATCTGCATCTGCATCTGGTGCACGTAGGCATCCGGAATCCCATCCGACGGGGGACGCGAAATCGGACACTTGAACTCGACCAACCGGCCGCGGCGGCGGATATCCTTCGGGTCATTGGGGAAGATGATACCGTCGGGAGACGCACCCAAGAAGGTGTGAATGGGATGCTGGACGCAGGAGACATCCACGATGGAACAATTCGTCTCGGCCTCGTACATGGCCTTGGCAATCGGCTCAAAGCGTGTTCCCCAAATCAGCGCGGAGATTGGATGACTGCCCGTTGGCTGAGGCGGTTCAAGCTTGCGTAGCACCAAGGCTCTCCGCGTCTCACCGCCCGCAAAGACACCCGACACCTCCGAGGCCGTCACCATCTCGCCTCGCTTAGCATGCCAGGCCGATGTCCGTTGGTCATTCATTCCGTAGACGCGAATGGTTCGCCGCACACATCGGTCACGCACCCACATGTGTCCGAGGTCGCCCTTCATCGCCTCTTCCACTGCGGCAAAGACACGACGCCGGGCCTGCGTATAACTAACGGTAGGTGCGAGAAGTGTGATCAACATGATAAGCGGCTTCAGGCGGTTCTTCAAATGAGTATACGGTGGGTCCTTCAGCCATTCAGTTACGACAGCCTCCATGCGTTTATTACTGCGTCACGCCGGAAAACTCATTTTCAGTGCTGGAACACAGAATCGATATGGAGACGATTCAGAGCAAAGACCAGTGGGTTCTTCACCGTCTCGAGAAGTTCTACGCAGACCCCGAGAACTTTCGCCGTGTGGAGGAGGTACTGACGGGTAAGTCAAGGTTGAGCCTGCGGTTGTTGGATTGGTTTGTTACCAATTATTCAAAGAAGTACAATGTCTCGTTCATGGCTAAGTCGAACCATCACGTCATTGTGTACTTGGTCTACAAGTCTCACCTCAAGGCGTATAACAAAAAGATGTTTGACCCGTTCTGCCGATGGAAGCGGATCCAGTTCCGCGGGCTGGATACTACAGTGGGGCAGCTGAACTTTTTCGAGTGGGCCATTCAGGATGAGGTCCTCGATTACCTGGATGCCCATTACGACGAGATTCATGCGGATATGGAGGAGTGTTCGCATGTAATTCAGCCCAAGGACTCTGAGCGTCGGAAGCGTCACGAGCTGAGTCGGTCTGCCACCAAGTCTGTCCGCATCCACGATGTCCCGGTCAAGGTTACGTTTGATTGAGTTGGCTCAACTCTCGCGAGGTAACAATGTTCTCCGTTATCGACCGGTCCGTTGTCTACGATGTAGACACGGATATCACGGAACACGATATCAACATTGTCTCTGACCTGTGGACCATGGCCGGGCGTCAGGTCTATCGCGGAGCACGAGACCCGAAGTATACCCACGCGAATGTATACTGGTTCTACGACCCCACTGACCTAGACCGGGTGGGTGTGTCCGAACACGCACTTGATAAGCCCAGCACTGTCCACCTGTTGTGGTACAAGGACAATGCCTTTGGCACGCTTCTCCAGGAAGACGGATGGACGGAGGGCGAGACAATCTGGACGGAAATGCCGACCCATGCGTACGAGCAGTGTCTGTCCGAGGGATGGACGACGCCCACACGTCTTCTCGAGCGATGCCTCCGTGGGTCTATGCGGGTTGTTACGCTCGACATGCTTCTTGAGCGACCCATTGTGCATAGCTGTACCAAGTGTGGTCGCACATCCATGTCCCCATTTCCATGTGGCGTAGCCGCACCGATTGACTACCCCGAAAAGGAAAAAGTGTTTTTCATTGACGACCGAATGGTTGTCTACACCGCCCCTAAGGGCTCTTCCGTGTGGTCACTGCTTGACTTTACTGAACCGCCTGTGCCTTCCGAGCCTTCTTTGGACCCGCCGGAGCCTGAGCTGGTGCAGGTGCTGGAGGAGGAGTCGGTGCCCGAGTAACCTCCTCATTCGTCTCCTCATCAAGCTCCTCATCCGGGAACGCACTCGCCACCGGCATGTTGAGTGCCGCCGGCTTGTCCTCCGGGTCATCCTCAGGCTCCTTGATGTCGGCGAAGGCCGCCTTGGCACCGACGCGCGACGGCGGGAACACCTTGGCCAGAACAACGCGCCACGTGACACCGAAGCCCGTGCCCGTGACATAGACGCTCGGGGCCAGAACCATGCGACCCTCGATGCGCTTAGCGAAGACCTGCTCGAGATTGTCCTCAGTGAGAGCAATCGCGTTACCCTTCTCATCAACCGCGTCCATTCCAACCTGGCCGTCCCAGATTGAAATCTTCATGCGGAGAGACGGCGGATACTTGCCGTTCGGAACCCACTCACCATTGACCTTCTCAACACTCGGCGTGAGAATCGGCTTCATGGTCTCGCGGAGAACCGCCTCTGACTTGGCCTTACCGAACCACTTGCCAGAGTTCAGCATCGCATGCTGAATGAGCTTCTCCTGGAAATCCAGGCAGAAGTTGTAGAAGGCACCGATATCGGAACCATCCGTGCTGCGATCCTTGGCGTAGGAATCACAGCCCTTGAGAGAGGCCAGGAGACTGTAGTTACGCTTACCGGACTGCTCGTCCGTGCGAACCACAACACCGGCAGGGTAGTAGATGCGAGGAATGCGGACCTGAAGAGACTGACCATTGTACTTGATCGGAACGGTCTTGCCACCAGCCTTGTTCGCGCGGATGTCGCCGATGCTGACGCGGGAGATGTCCAGGTTCTCGGAAGGGATGATTGCAGTGGTGGCCATTTTGAATTGTGTGAGCTAGACTGCCCTCGATGGCATCGGATTCGTTTTCCGCACACGTTTCCAGTTTTCAAGAATGTATACATTGAAGACAATGCAACAGTGTGCTGCACTGCGGAATAAGAGGTCAAAGGACCAGTGTGGGTCCACCGCATTACTTGGCCACCGAGTCTGTGGAGTTCATGCGAGATGTAAGACCGTCCACTACTGGGCTGACGCACACAAGGAGAAGATTCTTCGCTTCACCAAGGTCCAGGCCTTGTATCGTGCGTGGCGAGTGAGGAAGTTGTTGTCTCTCGCGGGACCCGGTGTGCTTCGGCGGGGAACGTGCGTGAATGACGAGGACTTGGCCACATTCGAAGACAAGACTAAACAAGCACCCTTTGACTATTTTGGGTTGCAGGAGGGAGACAAGGTATGGTGGTTTGATTTCGCAACTGCATGGGAATGGTTCACGCGAACTGTGTCTCCCACGAATCCGTATACAAAGAGCCCGATAGCACACGCCGACCTCGCACGTCTTCGCACATTCCATCTGTATCGCCGCCGCCACAAGATGGCTGTACCTCCACCGCCCAGGGACTTGAAGGAGAATGTCGTACGCAGGTGGACGATTCTGTCTCAGATATTTCGTGGGTTTGGATTCGAGGACGTTCACCCTGAACAGTTTGCGAACTTGACTCGTGAGAACCTACGCGTGGCCTTTCGATTCTTGTCCGATGATGTGCGGGCAATGCCCCGCCCGAACCAGCGGATCGTGGCCATGATTGATAGAGGTATCGAGTATGCCCCGGCGTCCAGTATCAACTCTCTGAACATCATGACCATTATGCTCACGGACAGCCAGGCGTATGATATCGTCTTTCTGCTCCTGTCCGCACTGTACCGGTGTTGAAAATGGATTTACGCACACCAAGCAACATGGGAGTCTGCCACCATGAACATCTTCTTCCTCTCTCTCGACCCCGACGAAGCGGCTCGCCTTCACTGCGATAAACACGTAGTGAAGATGATCCTCGAAACTGCACAGCTGTTGTATTGCGCACATTGGGTGTATGAATCACCCCTTCCCGACGGGGCCTACCGTAAGACCCATCCCAATCACCCGTTGGCCCGCTGGGTTCGCGAGTCTCTGGCCAACTATCGCTGGCTCTGTCGTCTTGGCATGGCGTTGTGTGCTGAGTACACATATCGCTATGGCAAGGTTCACAAGACACAGCCACATTTGGAGTGGTTGTCTACGCATTCTCCGACCACCCTCGTGGACGTTGGTTGGACGCTGCCTCGACTCGCCATGCCAGATGAATTCAAGCATCCAGACCCCGTTGTGGCCTATCGCATGTACTATGTTGGAGCCAAGTCGCGTTTATTGTCCTACACAAAACGTCTCCCACCCGACTTTCTGTCGCAAGTGGTTTACATGACCGCCGGAGGTAAGAGTATATCAGTGCGTTAGAAATGTCCTCTTCTTCTGCCTCCGTTAAGGCAAACAAGATGCCCGCTAAGAAGTCCGATGTCACCCCCAAGTCTGCCGCCGTCCCCGCCCCCGTCGCCGCCACGCCGGCGGCCCCTGTCAAGGCCGTCAAGGCCAAGGCGGTCAAGGCTGAGAAGCCCGCCGCCCCGTCCAAGGCCGTGCTGACGGTGCCGACGGTGGAGACGCCCTCTGCCCCGGCCGTTGCCGAGGCGGTTGAGAGCTCGGATGTCATCCTGGCTGGCCTGGCTGAGAAGCTCAAGGCCCTGTCCGCCGAGCTCACGACCCGTGTCCGCGAGGCCACGAAGAGCGTGTCGGATGCCATCAAGGCGACCAAGCGCGAGGCCCGCGAGATTAAGAAGAAGAAGAAGAAGAACCCCGCGGACATGACGGCCGAGGAGCGTAAGACGTGGGAGGCCCGCCGCGCCAACAATGCTTTTCTTGTTCAGCGCCCGCTGACGGATGAGCTGTGCCACTTCATGGGCCTCAAGTCGGGCGAGAAGCGTTCGCAGACGGAGGTGACCAAGTTCATCTCGACGTACGTCAAGGAGCACTCGTGCTTCGACCCGACGTTCAAGCGCCGCATCGTGCCGAACTCGGCCCTGTCCAAGCTTCTCCGTGTGTCGGACAAGGACGAGGTGACGTACCTGAACCTCCAGTCGTTCCTGAAGGTCCACTTCATCAAGACGGCCCCGAAGGCGTAGATGTTTTTCTAAATCGAAAGACAAATGTCCCATCCGCGTCGCATCATGCACCCGAGCGCCGTCTCCTCCTTCACCCGCAAGCAATTCAAGGATCATCCTAACATGAATCTCCCGCATGAAATCGTTCATATGGATGAGAAGT
>Ga0007827_10000022_pt1 | contig 58064 bp, 56 predicted proteins | sample CryBogCBE16Jul07_FD_60332 | JGI IMG/M metagenome (GOLD analysis project Ga0007827, IMG submission 60332) | Freshwater microbial communities from Crystal Bog, Wisconsin, USA - CBE16Jul07 | ecosystem: Environmental > Aquatic > Freshwater > Lake | place: Crystal Bog, Wisconsin, USA | collected...
CTGCCTCAGCGCGTTGTGCCTGCAACTGACCTTCGATTCTCGCAAGAATCGTGGCGCGTTCTTTTTTCTGGATCTCAAGAGCGTTTTTCTGCTCGGTGGTCGCACGAACGAGCTGGGTAATTTCCTGGCGACGGGCCTCAGCGCGTGCTTGCAGCTCAGCGAGACGTTGGATTTCGATTTTTAAAGCCTCGACCGTCTGCGCTCGCGCACGCGCGATGAAATCCAGATAAGCCAGATTTCGTCCCAGTTTTTGCGGATCATCACCAGAGAGTAAAGCGGTCCAGGGCGACAGGCCGCTTGCGTATTGCTTGCGCAACTGCTCGGACAACTCATCGCGACGTGTCCGCATGACAACTTCCTGCTGACGAATCTGTACCTGAAGTCCGTCAAACTCGGTCTGCGCCAGTTTGAGCTGGGCGTTGAGCTCGCGCAATTTACGGTTGGAAATAGAAATTTCACTTTCTGAAGCTTTCAGCGCATCAGCGGCTTCTTTGCGAGAGGACTCCCGTGCCTCGATTTCTTTTTGCAAGACCTTGATGCGCTCGCGCAACTCAGACTGCTCACGCTCAGCTTGCGACTGCCGCGCAAACACCTCAGCATCATTGGCATAGACCCACTGGGTTAGCAAAAGAAAGCTAAGTGCCACGCAGCAGCGTGACGCAAGCATACGCATTAGACTTAGTCCTTTTTAGCTTTACCCTGAGCAGCGACAGCCGCCATCGCTGCCTCGATCTCAGCAGCATCGCCAAGATAGTAATGCCGGATCGGACGCAAATTTGCATCCAGTTCGTACACCAGCGGCTGGCCGGTAGGAATATTGAGATGAACGATATCATCATCGGAAACATTATCCAGATGCTTGATCAGCGCACGCAGGCTATTTCCATGCGCTGCAATCAGAATCTGCTTGCCAGCCTTGATCGCTGGGGCAATATTGTCATTCCAGTAAGGCAATACGCGGGCAACGGTGTCTTTCAGGCACTCTGTTGCCGGTAACTGCTCGGGTGTCAGATCCGCATAACGGGGATCAAACCTGGGGTGACGCTGGTCATCCAGAGCAATCGGATTTGGTGCAATCGCATAGGCACGACGCCAGATCAGTACCTGCTCATCGCCATACTCCGCAGCCGTTTCGGCCTTATTGAGGCCCTGCAGCGCGCCATAATGACGCTCATTGAGGCGCCAATGGTTTTGCACGGGTACATACATCGTGCCCATCGCGTCGAGTGCGAGCCAGAGCGTACGAATCGCCCGGGTCAGCACAGAGGTGTAAGCCAGGTCGAACCGAAAACCCTTTTCTTTCAGCAATTCGCCGGCACGACGGGCCTGATCGCGGCCAAGCTCGGTCAAATCAACATCCGTCCAACCCGTAAAACGGTTTTCAAGATTCCATTGGCTTTCGCCGTGACGCATCAGAACAATTTTATACATGGCAGACACAGGTTAAAGTGTGGATAAAACACCATTTTATAATTGTCTGAGCAATATCACCCAATTGCCCCAAAAAAAGGGGCATAAACGCCTTTCAGGACACACCGTGGATTTCTTCTTGAGTCAAAACAATCTCCTTCTGATCGCAGTTGCAGTAGGCTCTGGCCTGATGCTGGCCTGGCCCATGATTCAGAAAAGCCGCTCAGGCTCAGCCCTGAGTCCCTCGCAAGCCGTCCTGCTGATGAATCACCAGCATGCTGTGCTGGTCGACATCCGTGAGGCGGCAGCTTTTCAAGCGGGCCATATTCCCCAGGCGCGTAATGTGCCTGTCGCCGAATTCGAAAAGAAAATTGCTTCTTTACCTAAAAACAAACCAGTCATTCTGGTGTGCGATCTAGGCCGCTCGGCTGTATCGGCAGCGGTACAGTTACGCAAACTGGGCATAGCTGAGGTTTCAATTCTAGAAGGCGGACTGCGCGCATGGTCCACCGCGGGCCTGCCCGTCACCACCCATAAATCAGGAGCCTGATATGTCTAATAAAGTCGTGATGTACACCACCGGTTACTGTCCCTACTGCTCACGAGCAGAAATGCTGCTGACGCAGCGCGGTGTAGCAGAAATCGAAAAAATCCGTATCGACGTGGACACCGCACAGCGAGCCATCATGATGGAGCGTACGGGTCGTCGCACCGTACCTCAAATTTATATCGGTGAAACCCATGTCGGTGGTTTTGACGATCTCGCAGCACTCGATCGCGACGGCAAACTGCTACCACTGCTTAACGGCTAACACCTATCCTCCATTCCTTTGTCCTACTGCAAAAACGGAACATCACATGACAGACCAGAACACACAAACCGAAAACGCCCCCGCATTCAACATGCAGCGCGTCTACCTCAAAGACCTCTCGCTCGAAGTCCCCAACGCGCCAAATATTTTTCTTGAGCAAGAGGGTCCGAAAGTCGAAGTCGCGATCAATGTAGGCGGTCAGGCGCTCGCCGATACAGTATTCGAATCAACCATCACCATTACTGTTACCACACGTATCAATGACAAGGTGCTCTATCTGGTCGAAGCCACACAGGCCGGTATTTTTGAGATCGCCAATATCCCTGCCGAGCAACTCGACCCGCTGATGGGCATCGTTTGTCCCACCATGCTTTATCCCTATCTGCGCGCCAACGTGGCCGATGCCATCACACGTACCTCGCTGCCTGCGCTGCACCTGGCCGAGGTGAATTTCCAGGCTTTGTTTGAACAGCGCCTGGCCGAGGGCGCACAGCAAACACCCGCTGGCGCATCGCATAACGAGGAATCTGGCCTGATTTTGCCCCCCGGCATGACGCGCCAGTAATCGCGCTCAAGCGCGATGTCCGAGCCTGCAAACACCTCACCGCCCATGTTCTCCTACCCGCACGAGGCACAGCCTGTCGCCGTCCTGGGAGCGGGAGCCTGGGGCACGGCGCTCGCGGTAGCAGCCAGCGCGCGCGCGCCCACGCTGCTTTGGGCGCGCGATCAAGCGTTAATCTCGCAATGCCAGGCTACACAGCAAAACTCCCGATATTTGCCTGGCATCGTACTGCCACCAAGACTGGCCTTTACTGCCGACCTGGATACCGCTATCGGACATGCAGCGCATGCGCACAAGCCAGGGCTACTGATTCTGGGCGTACCGCTGGCGGGTCTGCGACAAACTTGTCTGGTGCTCGCCGAAAAACTTCGTCACGACAACCACAAGCTCACCGGCATTGTCTGGACTTGCAAGGGGCTAGAAGCCGAGTCGGGTCTGCTACCAAGCGAGATTGTCCGGGAAACACTGTCCGAGGCCTGCCCGGACCTCCCAGTTGGAGTGTTGTCTGGTCCCTCTTTCGCACAAGAAGTCGCCCAGGGCTTACCGGTTGCGCTGACGATCGCGAGCACTAGCCAGGCGCTGCGCCAAGCCACCATCACAGCCTTGCACGGCGGCAATATTCGCGTCTACGCAAGTCAGGATCTCATCGGCGTCGAAGTCGGCGGCGCACTCAAAAACGTCATGGCGATCGCCTGCGGCATTGGAGACGGGCTAGGTCTGGGCACCAACGCCCGGGCCGCGCTCATCACGCGCGGCCTGGCAGAAATGAGCCGGTTTGGCGAAGCACTTGGTGCGCAGGCAGCGACCTTCTCTGGACTGACCGGACTCGGGGATTTAGTGCTGAGTGCAACCGGCGACCTTTCACGCAATCGCCAGGTCGGCTTAGCGATAGGACAGGGAAAAACACTTGAACAAATCCTGTCCATGGGTCTGACTGCTGAAGGCGCACGCTGTGCTCGCGCAGTGCACGCTCGCGCTGCCAAGCTCGGTATCGAGTTACCTATTACTCGTGCCGTATGCGAGGTGCTGTTTGAGCAGGTCCCCCCTAAACTCGCTGTATCCCAGTTGCTGTCGCGCGATGCAACAACCGAATAAGGTATTGCATCTGACACCCATGCGCCGCACCGAGACGCGTGCAGGCAAATTAATGGTTGCCTTTCTTCTGACAATCATTTGCTTTGCAGTACAGGCGCAATGGCCCGCTGGACGCCCTGTTCATCTGATCGTGCCTTTTCCTGCGGGCTCTTCGCCCGATCTGATTGCCCGTCATCTAGGTGCAGCACTGAGCAAAGAACTCAGGCAAACCGTAGTGATAGAAAACAAGCCCGGGGCAGGTGGCAATATCGGTACACGCTACGTTGCACGCGCTACACCCGATGGCTACACCCTGCTCTACACCATCAATGGACCGCTGGTCACAGCGCCTGCGCTTTATCAGAAAACACTCGGTTACACACCGCTCAAAGACCTGGCCCCCATCACACTGGTCGCAACCAGTCCGAATGTTTTGGTGGTTGGCAATGCCTTCAAAAACAGCTCTCTGGCTGATTTTGTTGTCCAGGCACGCGCCAGGCCCGGTGTGCTGAACTACGGTTCGGTTGGCATCGGTAGCGCCTCGCAACTTGCGATGGAACTGTTGGCCAAACAGGCTGGTATACAAATGAATCATGTACCCTATGCGGGATTTCCACAGATCATGACAGCGCTGCTTGCGGGCGATATCCAGGCCGCATTCATGGTGCCAGCGATTGCCATGCCTCAAATCAAAGAGGCCAAAGTCCACGCGCTCGGAATCTCAAGCCTTGAACCTGTCTCAACACTGCCCGGTATTACACCGCTCGCACATCAAGGCTTTACTGGTTTTGAGGCCATCTCCTGGAACGCGATCCTTGCGCCGGCCGGCACACCTGTAGCTATTCTAGAAAAGCTCAACCGCGTCCTGATTGAAATTATTCGCAGTCCGGACATGATGAATACGCTCGCCCTGAATCATTTCAGCGCTGTCGGCTCAAGCGCTGAAACCTTGCGTGCGGTGATCGAGCAGGACACCCTGCGCTGGGAACCGGTCATCAAACAGCTTCAGCTCTCGCTCGATTAGTTTTGCAGCGAGTGGTTTTGAAACTACCCTGCCTTAGACACCGCCCACATAGCCCTGCTGCCGCCAGGCTTCAAACACGACCACAGCCACAGCGTTAGATAAATTCAGACTGCGCTGCTCAGGCCGCATCGGCAAGCGGATACGCTGTTCTGTTCCGATGAGGGCGAGTTGCTCGGGTGACAGCCCTGCGGTTTCGCGTCCAAAAACAAACACGTCGCCTTTCTGAAGAGGCATATTGCCAAGCAGGGTGCTGCCCTTGGTGGTCATGGCAAAAATGCGGTCTCTCGCAGCGCCTGTCGCGACAAGTGCCAGAGCCAGACTGTCGTGAACCTGCACGGGCTGCCATTCATGGTAATCGAGGCCGGCTCGTCGCAGTCTGGTGTCATTGATTTCGAAACCGAGCGGTCGCACAAGATGTAAATGCGCACCCGTATTGGCACACAACCGAATGACGTTGCCGGTATTGGGAGGGATTTCTGGCTGGACAAGGATGACATGAAACATGTCCGCTATTTTGCCAGACATAGAGTCATAAAAGCTCCAAGCAACAGTGCGGACTACCAAACCGCCCGGGCTGCCACAAACGCCACCACACCCAGCGCACCGGATCGTTTAAGCGCGAGAGCCGTTTCATGCATGGTACTGCCCGACGTCAGCACATCATCGACCAGTCCCACCCAGACGGGTGGGACTGGTCCAGAACACGCATACAGCCCACGCACACTCTGCCTGCGCTCCTCAAAGTCCAGTGTCTTTTGTAAACTCGCTTCTCGTGTGCGACTTAACCAGTATTTAACAGGGACTGAGATTTGCGCACTGAGCGCACGGGCGATTTCTGCTGCGGGATTAAAACCACGCCGCGCGAGCGAAGCCTGACTAGAAGGAATCGGCACGAGCACACTGACAGGCGGTAAGTGATGCGGATGAACGGCCAGCGTCTGAGCAAGCATTCTGGCAAATAACCGGGCATTGGCCAGGCGACCATGTTCTTTTAAACCCCTGATCAACATTGCCCCCGGATAGCCGTAGTCCATCGCCACCAGGGTTTGCGTAAAAGCAGGATTCCGATAGGTGCAATGCGTACAACGCTGCACACCCGGTGCGACACGCACGGCGCACTGCTGGCACCAGGTGCCCCGCTGACGGCTGCGCAACACATCATTTGCGCAGCCGTCGCAGAGATCTCCAGCATATGAGCGCATTGCACACAAAGGGCATACGCTCACAAGCATTTGACGTAAAAGGTGATGAATAGAGTACATTTTGGTTTCTCCAGCGCGCATAGTCTGAACGCGTTTGCTGTGTAATGACCTGTATACGATGACCGCTATGTCCACCCCGACCACCCTTCCACTCAGTACCGCACACGTTGCCCGCCAGTTTTCCCGACGTGCAGACCTGTCAGCCGCACAGTTTCTCTACGGTGAAATTGCCCGTCGCATGGTGCAAAGATTGCGTCTGGTGCGCCTGACACCTGCACGCATGCTGGATGCGGGTTGTGGGGCTGCACAACAGTTTGAATTACTGCATGAGAGATATCCCGAGGCACGTTATCTTGGTCAGGATCACAATCCGGCTCTGCTGGATTACGCAAAAAAAAATGTCAAGGATTTCCTGCCCGGCAAGTTGCGCAACTGGCTCAATAATCAGCGCGGCATTGCTCCCAAAATACAGTGGCTTCAAAGTGACTTGTCCGTCACAGGATTGCCGGCTGAGTCTTTAGATCTTGTGTGGTCAAACCTTGCTCTGCACTGGCATCCTGCGCCACACGATGTACTGGCGGAATGGGGAAGGATCCTCAAACTCAATGGGCTGGTATTTTTTTCGTGTTTTGGTCCCGCGACGATGCAAGAATTACGCAGCGCCTTAGCCAGCGCTGGCCTGCAAACCGCGACGCCAAGCTTTGTCGACATGCATGATTTTGGTGATTTACTGATAGAAAAAGGCTTTGCTGATCCGGTCATGGATCAGGAGGTATTAACGCTGACCTACTCAAGCCCGGAAAAGCTGTTGGCCGATGTCCGCGCACTAGGCGGCAATCCTGCCCTGGGTCGAAGGGCAGGACTCGCCGGTCGGGCATGGCGCAAAAAACTACTTGATGCGCTGGAGTCGCAGCGCCGTGAGGACGGCAAAATACATCTGACGATTGAGGTGGCTTATGGCCATGCCTGGCGTACAGGCACATTGCGCACAACGCTTGGCGAAACCCGTATCAGCGTGAGCGCAATTCAGCGCAAACCGTCTAGTTAAGCGCTGACCTGACGGCGAAAAGTCAGCGCTGCACGTGCCATTACATGAACGCTGAATAGGCCTTGCTCGCCATGTAGGCGGCCAGACCAAACAACAGAAAAGCAAAAATACGTTTGAGTGTTTTGACAGGCAAGCTATGTGCGACACGTGCGCCGATCGGTGCAGTTACTACACTGAACATCACCAAAACCAGTAAGGCAGGCCAGTAAATGTAGCCAATCATCTGTGGCGGCAAGTCGGTCTGACTCATGCCAGACCACACATAACCAATTGTGTTGGCCAGCGCAATTGGAAAGCCTAACGCAGCCGAAGTCGCAACAGCCTGATGCAGCGGCACGTTACACCAGAGCATGAAGGGTACTGAAACAAAACCACCGCCCGCACCCACCAGACCTGATAAAAAGCCAATACCGGCACCTGCACCTGCCGTACCAACTGCTCCGGGCATCTGGCGCGAGGGTTTTGGTTTTTTGTCGCGCAGCATCTGATAACCGGAATAACTCACAAAAATCGCGAAAAACAGTGCGAGCCAACTGGTCTTGAGTGCGGCAAACACTGCGCCACCCGACAGCAAACCACCCAGCACAATGCCTGGCGTGAAAGCCAGCACCAGATCCCAGCGTACAGCACCCTTTTTCTGATGGGCTCGAACGCTTGAAACAGAGGTAAACAAAATCGATGCCATGGAGGTTGCAATCGCTGCGTGCACCACGAGATGTGCGGGCAGACCCTGCCAGGTCAATAACAAGGTCAGGAACGGCACAAGCAGCATACCCCCGCCGATACCCAGCAACCCGGCTGCAAAGCCCGTCACACAGCCCAGTATGGCCAGAAAAACAATAAACAAGGGATCCATTTGCGATATCTCAGTCTGTACGTTTGGAAAGTGGGTCAGTATACTGATTGGTCAACCTTGCGACTAGCGCGCCTTACTACTCAAATAGCCTTATGGATTCACTCGACACTGAAGTACTCAAACACGCACTGGACTGGTGCAAAAAAGGGCATACGGTTCACCTCGCAACCGTTGTCAAAACCTGGGGTTCTGCCCCGCGTCAGGCAGGCGCCATGCTAGCAGTCCGGGCGGACGGCCATGTTGTAGGCTCTGTTTCAGGTGGTTGCATTGAGGACGATCTGATCGTGCGGGCACAGGAATCTCGCCTGCCCTCACAGCCTGAGCTGGTTCTATATGGCGTCTCACAAGAGGAGGCCGCACGCTTTGGCCTGCCCTGTGGCGGCACGCTCAAACTTGTCATTGAGCCGCTTCAGGCCAGTGACTGGCTCGAGCAAGTTGTTCAGACGACGCAGCAACAAAAACTGCTTGGCCGCTGGCTGGATCTGAAATCGGGTCAATCCACCCTCACCGATGCGCACCCCGGCCAACTGACCGAGGTCAACGAGACGGGTTGCCATTTTATTTACGGCCCTCACTGGCGCCTGCTGATCATCGGGGCGAACCAGACCGCTCGTGCTCTCGCCCAAATCGCGATCATGCTGGAGTTTCAAGTGATTATTTGCGATCCTCGCGAGGAATTCACAGCCGGCTGGGATCTGCCTGGCGTCAGTTTTCAGGCTGGCATGCCAGATGATGCGGTTGGTGCGATTCAAACCGACTCGCGCACGGCGATTGTCGCGATTACACACGATCCAAAACTAGACGATATGGCACTGCTCGAAGCACTCATTTCACCTGCTTTTTATGTCGGTGCGCTAGGGTCGGTACGCAACCAGAGTAAAAGGCGAGAGAGGTTACTGAGCTTTGATCTGACAGAAAAAGATCTTGATCGTCTGCACGGTCCTGTGGGCCTGGCGATCGGCAGCCGAACACCTGCCGAGATCGCTGTCGCCGTCGCGGCAGAGTTAGTGCAGGTAAGGAGGGAGTTTGAGGACCAGCGGGTCGGTGGACTAGCGCAGCCGCCCGTCTGACACGCCTAACTGCTGCGCTTGCGTGACTCGATACCAAGTTGTTTGAGTTTGCGGTAGAGGTGAGTGCGCTCAAGTCCGGTTTTCTCGGAAACGCGCGTCATGCTGTTGTTCTCGCGGCCAAGGTGGTACTCGAAATACACCCGCTCAAACGCATCGCGTGCTTCGCGCAAGGGTTGATCAAGGGTAATGTCACCCAGCAAACTGCGATCGACAACCGGCACAGGCTCGACTGGAGCCGGCTCAGGTGTCTGGGTAAGCACCTGGGGAGCACTGATCACTGGGGCCGCAACACTGGTAACAGGCTTGAGGACAGGCATGCGTCCACGGGCTAGCCCGGCGGAAACAGTCTTGAGCAAACGCTGTAAGGTGATGGGTTTTTCGAGGAAATCAATCGCACCTATCCGTGTCGCTTCGACTGCTGTGTCAATCGTGGCGTGGCCACTCATCATGATCACGGGCATGTCCAGCAAGCCTTGCGAGCCCCACTCTTTGAGGAGCGTGACACCATCCGTATCGGGCATCCAGATATCAAGCAAAACGAGATCGGGCCGGATGCGCAGACGCGCAGCACGAGCCTGAGAAGCATTCTCGGCAAGCTCTATCGTGTGTCCTTCGTCGTACAGAATTTCGGAAAGCAACTCGCGGATTCCGATCTCATCATCGACAACTAAAATTCGGGCCATAAATATCTTTTACCTGTTACACACCTGCATTATCGTTCTGTTATGGCTTTGAGTCTACTGCAACACTTAATTGCGTCAATAAAATCGAAACCCGAGCCCCGCCATCACGGCGATTGGAGAGGTCAATACGCCCACCGTGCTCATCAATGATTTTACGCACGATTGCCAAACCAAGCCCTGTTCCCTGGGCTTTGGTCGTGACATAGGGCTCAAAAGCCCTCTGTAAAACCTGCGCAGAAAACCCAGGTCCATTATCCATCACTGTAAAGCGAACCGCCGACTGCGAGGCTCCCTCGTGGTTTCCCGCCTCGGTTAATTGGGTCGAAACTTCGATCAGTCCTCCTTGCGAAACCTCTGACAACGCATCGCGGGCATTGGCCAGCAAATTATGAATCACCTGGCGTAACTGTGTCGGATCGCCTTGAATCAGCGGCAGGTTAGCCGCCAGAGAAACATCGAGCTTCCAGAGGTGTGCGCTGTCAGTGGCCTGCGTTTCGCCTGGATTCCAGCCATACAAAGCCAACACCTCATCGACCAGTGCATTAAAGTCTACCGGAACCAATGTGACGGCGGGTTTTCGCGCATACTCACGGAAATCATCCACCATGTGTTTGAGTGAGCTGACCTGACTGACGATGGTATTGGTCGCCCGCTCAAGTAACTGCGCATCGACAGGTTCGAGTTTGTCCGCGAGTTTCATCGCTAGCCGCTCTGCGGATAACTGGATCGGTGTCAAAGGATTTTTAATTTCATGCGCAAGGCGTCTTGCGACTTCGCCCCAGGCCACACTGCGGTTAGCGGAGATCACCTCGGTAATATCATCGAACACTACCATGTAACCATTGTCACGACCATCAACGCGCAGATGGGTACCGCGAGCAAGCAAAATCAAACTATGCGATTGCGTCTCGGGAGCGTCGCCGTCCAAAGTGATTTCGAATTGCTCCTGCCAATGGACTCTTTCGGAACCCACCGCGACATGCTCGACAAACGCCTGACGGATCCTGCGCGCAAAATCCAGCATGCCGTCGATCGTCTCAAGCGGAAGACCCGGCACCGCGCGCAAGTCTGCCTCCAGGATAGTTTGAGCGCCCTGATTAAAGGTAATCACACGGAACTGCTCATCGAACACCAACACACCAGCCGAGAGATTCGACAACACGCTTTCAAGATAAACATTGGAGCGCTCCAACTGCTGGCGATTACTCTCAACCATACGGCGCGCATCATCGAGCTGTCGCATCATGGCGTTAAAGGAGCGGGTGAGCTGGCCGACTTCATCTTTGGATAGCGACTCAGGCAAAGCCCTGAAATCACCTATGCTCACGGCCTGTGTGCCAGAAGCCAGTGCGAGCAAGGGTCTGACCAGATGTTTGGACAAATACAGTGCAACAGCGATCGCAGCAAAAACCGCCAGCAGTAACGCCAGCGTGAGCGTGACACCGAACAAACGACGCAGGCTCTCGCGTGACTGCGCCAACTCCTGATAATCGTTGTAGCCCGCATCGACCTCGCGGATGTTACGGGCGATTTTTTCAGCCACAGGGTGTACAAGCTGCAGCCAGCGTGATTCTGAATTAACCCCTAGGACCAAATCATTACGTTCAGGACTGCTAAGCGGGACAATCACACGCAACTGCAAGCCCGCCTCCACCGCCGCAATGGTCGGGTCGTCAGAATCAACAGCCGAATAACCGCGCGCGATTCTGAGCTGATTCATCACACTCGAAGGCGGAAGCAAAGGCAACAGGGAGCCGAGCTTGTCCGAAGAAAAAGCAATCAGCCGGCCACTGCCCGTAAACACCATGACATCTATCGAACCATTTGATTCGCGCAACCGTGTCAGGATGGTGGAGATCTCGGTGTCAGGAGCGTTGTTGAGCTCAGGCGCCATGACGCGCGCGCGCGCATCGAGTTCTGTGAGCTGTGAGTCCAGTGCGGCTTGTCCAAGCGCTCGCCCTGACTCAAGTGCCGTGTCAACTCGCACGTTAAACCAGGACTCTATGGAACGAGACATAAATTGCACAGACAAGGTGTAAATCAAAGCGCCAGGCAATACCCCAATCAGAGCAAAAGCCAGCGCAAAGCGCGCGGTCAGTCTGGCACCAAATTTTCCACGCCAGCGCTGCATGATCAAGCGCCCGGTCAGAAACACAACCCAGATGAACAAAGCCAATGCCAGTGCACCGTTCAACCAGAGCAACAGCGTCTGGTACTCGGCAACCCGGGAAGCGTTACCGGTCGACCAGGCTAAAAGTCCAAACAGGGTCGCGCCGCTGAAAATGCCAACGATTAACGCGAGTCTGAGTAGCCAGTTCATGATCAGGCACGACGCATAAAGAGCGCGTAGAAAAAGCCATCGTGACCGGCAGGCTGCCCTGGGCCTGGCAAAGTAGGCAGCAGCTGACCCGGAGCCTCCAGGCGCTCTGCCTGCACATGGCGCGCAAGAAAAGCCTGCGCCTGCATTTCGCACTCTTCAGGGAAAATAGAACAAGTCACGAGCAGTAGTTTTCCTCCAGGCGCGACAACGCTCCAGAGCGAATCCAGAATCTCCCGCTGCAATTTAACAGTCTGGGCGATGTCTTCGCGCCGGCGCAGCCATCGAATATCAGGATGTCTGGCCACAATTCCCGAGGCCGTGCAGGGTACATCCGCGAGCACCGAATCAAAAGGCTTTTCATCCCACCAGAGGTGTGTACGAATCGCGCTTTGAGCGAGCAGCTTGACCTGCGGACGAAGCAGCTTCAGTCGTTTGAGGTTTTGTTCCACACGCGTCAGGCGCTGCGCATCGATGTCCAGTACTGTCAGGTCAATATCGGCCAGCTCGAGCAAATGAGCTGTTTTACCGCCAGGCGCCGCGCAAGCATCCAGTACCCGCATACCTGGTTTGATTTCGAGTAAAGGCGCAGCCAGTTGCGCGCCCGCATCTTGCACCGACCACCAGCCTTGCTCATAGCCTGGCAAAGATGCAATCGGGCGAGGCGTATCGAGCACCAGCCCTGCCGGACCAAATGCTGTCGCCGTGATGCCTTTTGCTGCAAATGCCGCCTCTACCGCCTCACGGGTTGTTTCGCGGGCATTGACCCGCAAAGTCAGTGGCGGATGCTGATTAGCTGTATGCAATAAGCTTTGCCAGGTATCGGGATAGGCTTTTTTAAGTGCCTTGACCCACCAGACAGGATGATTCCACTGTGCCTCCAGATCCTCTGCGATCTGCGCCAGCAAGGCGGGGCGCTCACGCTGAAAACGTCGCAACACCGCATTGACCAGGCCTTTGTAATTGACCAGAGAGCGTTGTAATTGGGTCGCCTGCACACTCTGATCGACCAGTGTGTGCGCGGTATAGAGCGGCGCCGTCGGGTCGCGCCCGCTGGTATCGTCCTGCATAGCGACGTCAAGCAGCACCAGGGCCAGTCCGACCAGCGCACCGATAATCGGACTGGAGGGTTCGCGCTGAACCAGCAAGCGACGGATCGCGATCGCCTCACCCCAATGGCGCATGGCGTAAAAAGTCAGTGCCTGGGTTGAAGGACGCAACTCGGCAGAGGTGTCGGCTAACGCCTCGGTAAGTGACTGTCCGCCCTCGACGGCGGCAACAGCGCGAGCGGCAGCCAGCAGGCTATTGGAAAGTGCAGGTGCGGGATGATTCATACCCTGATTGTAGGGTGTTGTGAGCCTGATCGGGTGTCATATGCCCCCATAATCTTGTCAATTACATGTACCTCGTCGGTACAAGTTAAAATCCAATGCTTGTATCTCTCCGGGCGCATGCCCCCTCAGGTGTTAATTATGTCCTCCCCAAAAGTCGGTTTTGTCAGTCTTGGTTGCCCCAAAGCGCTCGTCGACTCGGAGCGCATCCTCACGCAACTGCGTACAGAGGGCTATCAAATCGTGCCCGATTACGACAATGCCGACGTGGTAGTAGTCAATACCTGTGGTTTTATCGATAGCGCCAAAGCCGAGTCCCTGGATGCGATCGGCGAGGCGATCGCAGAAAATGGCAAGGTCATTGTGACGGGCTGCATGGGTGTCGAGGAATCGGTGATCCGCGCCGTCCATCCAAGCGTGCTGGCCGTAACCGGCCCCCAGCAATACGAACAAGTCGTACGGGCTGTGCACGAGGCTGCGCCTCCAAGCACCTCGCACGATCCGTTTTTAGACCTGGTGCCCCCCCAGGGCATCAAGCTCACTCCGCGTCATTACGCCTACCTTAAAATTTCTGAAGGCTGTAATCACCGCTGCAGTTTTTGCATTATTCCTTCAATGCGTGGCGATCTGGTCAGCCGCCCGGTCGGCGATGTACTGGACGAAGCGCAGCGTCTTGCCAAAGCTGGCGTCAAAGAGCTGCTGGTGATTTCTCAAGACACCAGTGCCTATGGCGTTGACGTTAAATATCGCAGCGGCTTCTGGAATGGACGTCCGGTCAAAACACGCATGACCGAATTATGTGAAGCTCTATCCGAACTCGGCATCTGGGTACGCTTGCATTATGTCTACCCCTATCCGACAGTCGATGAGGTTATTCCGCTCATGGCCGCTGGCAAAATCCTGCCGTATCTGGACATCCCCTTTCAGCACGCCAGCCCACGTATTCTCAAAGCGATGAAACGCCCGGCCTTTGAGGACAAAACACTTGCCCGCATCCAAAACTGGCGTGCGGTATGTCCTGATCTGACCATACGCTCGACATTTATCGTCGGCTTTCCTGGTGAAACCGAAACCGATTTTCAGTATCTGCTGGATTGGATGACCGAGGCACAACTTGATCGTGTTGGCTGTTTTCAATACTCTGCGGTGGACGGTGCTCCCGCCAATGCCCTGGATGGTGCGGTCCCCGAAGAGGTCAAGCAAGAGCGCTGGGAACGTTTTATGGCCCACCAGCAGGCCATCTCGACGGCAAGACTTGCCCAAAAAATCGGCAAAGAAATCGACGTGCTGATCGATGAGGTCGATGAGGACGGAGCAGTGGGGCGCTCAAGCGCGGACGCACCAGAAATCGATGGCAATGTTTTCGTCAGCAGCGAGCACGCTCTCAAAGCCGGTGACCTGGTGCGCGTGCGCGTGACAGATTCAGACGAATACGACCTCTGGGCAGACAAGCTCTGAACAAGACACCCCATCACGGCCCAGACCGACGAGCCACAGCATGAGCACAGCAGTGAGCACAGCACAAAGCACCGCACAAAGCACCCCACACAGCACCGCTTCTTTGCGGGTAGGCTTTGCAGGGACACCTGAGTTTTCTCGACTTGCCTTGCACTCGATTCTCGAGGCGGGTTTTACTGTACCGCTCGTCCTGACGCAACCCGATCGTCCAGCCGGACGAGGCCTCAAACTCACGCCCAGCGCCGTCAAGCAGTTAGCGCTCTCGCAGGATATTGCTGTCGCCCAGCCACGTAGTCTGCGACTTGACGGAAAATACCCCGAGGAGGCACTCGCTGCGCAGTCGAGCTTGCTTGCCGCACAACTCGACGTGCTGGTTGTTGCGGCATATGGTTTGCTGTTGCCGCAGTGGGTGCTGAGCTTGCCGCGCTATGGTTGCCTGAATATTCATGCAAGCCTCTTGCCAAGATGGCGAGGCGCTGCGCCCATCCAGCGCGCCCTTGAGTCTGGCGATAGCCACACTGGTATCACCATCATGCAAATGGATGTCGGCCTGGATACAGGCGACATGTTGTTAGTGGAGTCTATGCCTATCCTGGCTACAGACAACGCGGCTAGCCTGCATGACAAACTAGCCGCCCAAGGCTCACGGCTCATCGTACAAGCCCTGCGCGCACTGCCAGACAACATGCTCAAGCCTACAGCCCAACCTGAACAAGGTGTGACCTACGCAGCAAAACTCGACAAAGCCGAGGCAGCGCTGGATCTCACTCTCTCAGCCGAAACACTGGCCCGACGTGTCCGCGCTTTCAACCCTGCACCAGGCGCAACCATCACATTGCCGGGCATCCAGGAGCCGGTCAAAATCTGGAATGCGGTGAGTCTGGACGCGATGCCGCACACAGCAATAGGCCAGGTCCTCCAGAGAAGCGAGCAAGGCATAGACATCGCTTGTGCACAAGGCACGCTCAGACTGCTGGAACTGCAACGCGCGGGCGGAAAACGCCAGCCAGCCGCAGTTTTTATCCAGGGCTGGTCACACTAGCGCTGTACCGATCATCGCATCGCGTGTGACCAGTGCGGCAAGTTGCTCTTCGCTGAATCCCTCAGTGCCAGCCGGACGATTCGGCAAAACCAGGTAGCGCAGATCTGCCGTACTGTCCGAGACGCGAACTTCGATCTCGGGCGAGAGAACCGTGCCAAACTCCTCCAGGACTTTACGCGGCTCCACCACGACACGCGAGCGGTAATCAATAGATTTGTACCAGGCAGGCGGAATGCCGAGCAACATGCGCGGATAGCAGGAGCAAAGTGTACAAACCACTACGTTATGCACGTCGGGCGTATTTTCCAGCACCACAAGCTTGAGTGGCGTGACGATTTCAAGTTTGAACTCGTCAATAATTGTTTCGAGCGGCTCCGCGATCAGACGCGCCTTGAATGCTGGGTCAGTCCAGGCGCGAGCAACGACTTTCGCACCCATTGCGGGGGTGCGGCTGTCCTGCAGATCAATCTGGCGATGGATTGCCGCGGCGGTGAGGACACCTTTTTCAATTAACAACTCGCGGATCGCAGTCTCCAGCACATACTCGTAGCGTTGCGGATCATCGACATCCTCGATCGGTGCATGCGGATGAGCGTGGTCGTGATCGTGATCATGATCGTGATGATCGTGCGAGTGTTGGTCAGGCGCGCTCATGGGCGGGCTCCTTTAAAACGTCGAGCCAATGCTCAAAAATGTCAGCCACCAGCGTATCTGCAGGACTGCCGGCATAATCTGGCCAGATATCTTTCTGCTTGAAACGCACCCGATACAGGTAGCGCATCGGCAAGCCTGGTTTATTGAACGCCAGCAGCGAGGGGTCACGAAAACGACCAACGAGCGTATCGACCTGGCCCGGCACGCCACGCAAATAATACGGCGTACGGCAATGAATCTCAGGAGGCGAATTTTTGACTCGTACAGCCGTGCCTGTTGCCAACACTGCATGAGTCGCGTTTGAGGCAGTATTCATTTGCTTAACCTCGCTTTACTGTCAGGGATTTGCACAAGCCGCTGTTTCAACAACGACTGGACGCTTTCGTATTTCCTGCATCCGTGCTTCGATTTCCTCGGCAGTCAGTATCTGCTGCTCGATCAGGACTTTATGCACAGCACGAATCCACTTATCGTAATATCCAAAATTCCGGTAGTCTTCTGGCGTATTGCTCTCAATCGTGCGCCGGATTGAGTCAACCCGAAACGCCGACACTGGCGGGCTCGTCAGCAGTGCGTAGAGCGCGTCCACACGCTTTTGATGCAGGGTAGCGGGATGGGTTTCCTGACGAATCGTCATGCCCGGTAGTCCTCCCACATCATTGACGCGTTTTTCCATCTGAGTGCCTCCAGTCAATTTTGTATCCGTTTAGCGAGTTCTCTTTGAAGCTTTACTTTGGCGCTTCTTTTTGCTCGTAGAGCTATAGCTTTTTACAGCACGCCTGAAACTTCCACAACAGAGACCCACTGTACTCAAAAATTGCTATCCTGAGCAGTTTTTACTTCCTTAATTTTCATATAGAGAATAATCGAAGAAAGCACCAGAGTGATGGCATTGGCGATGGTTACCGGAAAAGAGGCGATCATGATGCCATAGACCAACCAAAAACAGATACCAAGCGTAAACATGATGTACATAGCCAGTGAAATCGAACGCGTGTCGCGGGTTCGGATCACCTGCAAGGCTTGAGGGAAAAACGCAGCGGTAGTCATGAACGCGCCGATATAGCCTATGAGTTCGACGTGCATGGACCAACCTTTTTTTAATCGCGCTCGAGCTCGCGTTGTTCCTTGCGCAGGCGGGCTTTCAAACGAGTTTGTTTGAGCATAGACAAGTGCTGCACGAACACCTTGCCATTTAGATGATCGATTTCGTGCTGAATACAGACCGCCTGCAATAAACTGGCATGGAACTCAAAGGGTTTTCCTTCGAGATTCAGCGCACGCACACGCACCTCTGCAGGCCGCTCAACTTCGTCATAAAAACCCGGGACCGACAAACAGCCTTCTTCGTAGGTTTTAAATTCCTCGCTACGACCGATAATCTCCGGGTTGATCAACACCAGCAGCTCATCCTTGTCCTCACTGACGTCCATGACAACGACACGCTCATGGACGTTGACCTGTGTCGCCGCAAGCCCAACGCCCGGTGCGTCATACATCGTCTCAGCCATATCCGCGACCAGTTTGCGAATACGATCATCGACCACAACAACAGGTTTTGCGACCTGGTGCAGTCGTTTATCGGGGTAATGAAGGATATTGAGCAGTGCCATGGGTTGCTGTAAGAGATAAGCAATAAGTAAGCTATTTTAATGCTAAGGCAGGACATTTCAAGCACAGCCTGACTTGGTTCTGGGCAACCGCGCATGTCACACTCCACAAATGCCTGAACCAGACACTTCCAAACAAGCGCTTGCGCGTCGCCAGTTCGATGCAGCACTCAAATGGGCCCAGGGCGCTGATTGCCATGTATTAACCCAAGACCATCCTGACTACCCAGAGCTGTTGCTGCATGGCTCAAGCGCCCCCCCCTTGCTCTACGCTCAAGGCTCACTTGCGCAACTCAAAAAAGAAGCGATCGCTATCGTTGGTGCCCGAAATGCTTCGCGCGATGGCGAGGATAATGCGCGTGCATTCGCGCGATTTCTCTCTGAACACGGCTGGTGTGTCGTCAGCGGCCTGGCGCATGGTATTGACGCCGCAGCGCATGTCGGCGCCATGCAAGCCTGCACCACAAGCCATCAAGGAGGGACGATTGCAGTACTAGGCACGGGCATCGACCTGGTGTACCCGCTGGTTCACCAGGCCTTATCAGAGCAAATATTGTCTAACGGCGGCCTGCTAATTTCTGAGTTCCCACTTGGCACACCTGCAAAACCGAAAAACTTTCCCAGGCGCAACAGAATCGTTGCCGGACTATCGCGTGGCGTAATGGTGATTGAGGCGGCGCTTCGCAGCGGCTCCCTGATTACCGCTCGACTGGCGACAGATATGGGGCGCGAGGTCTTCGCGCTGCCCGGCTCCATCCATTCGCCTCTTTCTCGTGGTCCGCACGCACTCATCAAACAGGGCGCCAAACTAGTCGAGTCCGGTGCAGATATCCTGAGCGAACTTGGCAATTTCATCCCCGAGGGGCAACCCAGTCTTATGGCGTCCGTCTGCGTAAAAACCAGACAAAGTCAGGCTCCGCGCTCACCCGTTTGGAGCGCAATCGGCTACGATCCTGTTTCAGAGGATGCATTGCTTGAGCGAACAGGTTTTTTACCCGCCCTCTTGCAATCCGAACTGCTTACCCTAGAGCTAGAGGGATATATCGAGCGCTTGCCCAGTGGACGTTTTGTCAGGAAATAAACATGGCACTACCGAATTTTGTAAAAATTGTTGAGGTCTCACCGCGCGATGGTCTGCAGAACGAAAAGACCATGATTTCCACCGAGACCAAGGTCGAGTTGATCAATCGCCTGAGCCAGGCTGGTTTTAAAAACGTCGAAGCCACTTCTTTCGTGTCACCAAAATGGACACCCCAGATGGCTGATGCCTCGGAGGTCATGACGCAGATCACGAGACGTCCAGGGACAATTTACTCAGTACTCACGCCAAACATGAAGGGCTTTGATGCAGCGCTGGCAGCGCGTGCAGACGAAGTGGTGATTTTCGGTGCGGCGAGCGAGGCGTTTTCACAAAAAAACATCAACTGCTCGATCGCTGAGTCAATTGATCGTTTCGAGCCTGTTGCTGCGGCCGCGCAGCGCGCCGGTTTACGCCTGCGCGCAGCGCTGAGCTGCGCGCTTGGCTGCCCCTATCAGGGCGAAGTGCCAATCGCGGATGTAGTGCAAGTCGCCAAACGCTTTGCAGAGATGGGGTGCGATGAAATTGATATCGCCGACACGATTGGCGTGGGGACGCCTCAGCGTGTGCGTGAAGTTATGCAAGCTGTCACAGAGGTCGTGGATCCGAGTCGCATTTCAGGCCATTTCCACGACACCTACGGACAGTCACTCGCCAATATTCTCGCATCCATGCAAGCCGGCATTTCAATATTCCACACCTCGGTCTCGGGTCTGGGGGGATGCCCTTATGCAAAAGGCGCAACCGGCAACGTCGCAACCGAGGACGTTTTATTCATGCTGCAAGGCATGGGGATTGAAACGGGTATTGATTTTGCTGCAGTGGTTGACATCGGCCAATGGATGTCTGGGCAACTGAACCGGGCTGGCGGCAGTCGTTCAGGCAACGCCATCATAGCCAAGCGCCAGGCCTCATGAGCACAGCCATATTGCGCCATCTAAATTTACTTGCGCTCTGCGCTGTTTTTATTGCGACCCCTGCCTTTGCAACTGATTGCACCGTGACGCTTGAGACCGATGATGCGATGAGATTTACTCCGGCGCAAATCGAAGTACCCAGGGCGTGCGAGCACTTCACCGTTGAACTCAGGCATGCCGGCCGTCTGCCCAAGCTGGCGATGGGACATAACTGGGTGCTGGTCAAGCAAACCGACCTTGAGGGTGTCGCACGTACCTCGATGACCGCAGGTGATGCTCTGGACTATATCGACCCGGCTGACACACGTGTCATTGCGCACACCACACTGATTGGGGCTGGACAAGCCACCTCCGTCACCTTTCCCGTCAATAAATTACAGACCGGCGTGCGCTATAGTTTTCTTTGCACTTTTGCTAGCCACGCCCCCCTCATGCAAGGCACGCTCAGGCTTGTTCCTTAATTTTCTAGTAGCACGGATACTCTTATGAATGTTGCACGGACACAGTTTTACTCAAGCCCCCTCCCAGTAATTGGCCGGTTTCTAACCAGGATTTGCACCACGCTGACCTTAAGCCTAGCGCTGACAACGCCTGCCAGCGCTGCTGATTTCAATGCCGGCACTCTTGAGCTCAATGACCTGTGGATTCGGGCCACGGTACCGGGTCAGACCAATGGAGCGGGCTATCTGCAGATCATCAACCCAGGCTCTAGCGCTGACAAACTCCTTGGCGTACAGTCCGAGGCTGCAACGCGGGTAGAACTGCATAACGTGATCACCGAAGACGGCGTGGCAAAAATGCGGCAGGTTCAGGGGCTAGACATTCCCGTGCATGGTGAGGTCAGGCTCGCCCCGGGTGGCTATCACATCATGTTTTTGCAACTCACAGGACCGTTCAAACAGGACAGCCTGGTTCCTGTTGTACTGAAATTCGAGAAAGCAGGAGAGGTCCGCGTGAATTTCACTGTCAAACCCTCAACCTACAACCCTGCCAATCAGGGTGCAAGTCAGGCCCACGGTCACGGCGCGGGGATGAAACACTAGGCATCCAGCAGATTACGGTTGAGCAGGGCGAGACCCAAAAATAGCCGAACCTACGCGGATTTCGGTTGAGCCCTCCTCGATCGCCAACTCAAAGTCTCCACTCATCCCCATCGACAAGCGCTCCAAAGAAATACCCGCAATGCCTTCTGCTTGAGCCTGATCCCGAAGTTGCCGCAACTTGGCAAAGCAGGCACGAACAGCGAGAGGGTCTTGCGTCAACTCAGCCATTGTCATTAAGCCCTGCACGCGCAAGGTATCAAAACGCGTTAACTCACGCAAAAAACTGATTAATCCCGCTGGCTCGAGCCCTGACTTTGACTCTTCGGGCGATGTTTTCACCTGAACCAGCACATCAATCGAGCGCCCCTCACCCTGCAAACGTCGATCAAGCGCCTCGGCGAGCTCCAGCCGATCGAGTGATTGCAACTCGTGAGCCAAACGGGCGACGTCTTTGGCTTTGTTGGTTTGTAACTGGCCTATCACCACCCATTTGATCGCGCAGTCCACTAATAGTGGGGCTTTCTGGGCGATTTCCTGAGTGCGATTCTCACCAAAACGATGAAAACCCAAGCCAAGAGCCTCGCGGATCGCAGCGGCATCAAAAGTTTTACTCACGGGCAGCAAAGTCACCTGCTCAGGATCACGGCCAACGCGTGCACAAGCTGCGGCCATGCGAGCGCGGATCGCCTGCACTCTTGAATGCATGGTGTTTTCTGACATGGCTGACTCCTCTGGGTGAAACTAAGCCCTATTTTACTGACTCTGTAATGAAATCTGTCGGCGCTGGTAACCTGCGCGCCCCAATTCCAAGCGTTCGGAACGGACAGCACCTTTGTGTCGCACCAAAACGGTGCTTTTGCACCACTTCAACGCCATTCATCATGATGGCAGGCACCAATGCACCTGCTTAAGCCTTTATTCCGCCCCTCCTAAGGGCAAATTTAATCCTGAGGAAAAAAGCTGGCATGAGTTTTGCTTAGTTGATGCCAAGCACGGAACATCTTTCTTTGGACACTGTGCGGCATTTAAAACCAACGCGGCTCGCGCCGAACAGACAACGACTCAGGAGTTAACCGATGAAACGCAGATCAGCTCTAAAACAGCTCACCGCTGTCAGCCTTTTGGCAATGTCAGGCTTTACCGCTCAGTCATTCGCCGCTGAAGACACTATCAAAGTAGGTATTTTGCACTCCTTGTCAGGCACCATGGCCATCTCTGAGACTTCACTCAAAGACGTCGCGCTCATGACCATCGACGAAATCAACGCCAAGGGCGGCGTGAACGGCAAAAAACTTGAAGCAGTGATCGTCGATCCAGCTTCAAACTGGCCATTATTCGCAGAAAAAGCACGTCAACTGATCGACAAAGACAAAGTCTCTGTCGTGTTCGGTTGCTGGACTTCTGTTTCACGTAAGTCAGTCTTGCCTGTTTTCAAAGAACTCAACAGCCTCTTGTTCTATCCAGTGCAATATGAAGGCGAAGAGCTCGAGAAAAACGTGTTCTACACCGGCGCAGCGCCTAACCAGCAGGCTATTCCTGCTGTTGAATACCTGATGAGCGAAGACGGCGGCGGTGCTAAGCGTTTCGTCCTGCTCGGTACCGACTATGTATACCCACGCACCACCAACAAGATTTTGCGTGAATTCCTGCACTCCAAAGGCGTGAAGGACAGCGATATCGACGAGGTCTACACTCCTTTCGGTCACTCTGATTACCAAACCATCGTTGCAAACATCAAGAAGTTTTCAACCGGTGGCAAAACTGCTGTGATCTCAACCATCAACGGCGACTCTAACGTTCCTTTCTACAAAGAACTCGGCAATGCAGGTCTGAAAGCTACCGACGTGCCAGTGGTTGCCTTCTCCGTAGGTGAGGAAGAACTGCGTGGTGTGGATACCAAACCTCTGGTTGGCCACCTGGCTGCCTGGAACTACTTCGAATCCATCAAGAACCCTGTGAACGCTGATTTTGTAGCCAAGTGGAAAGCTTATGCAAAAGCTAAAAACCTGCCTAACTACGCCACAGCTGTAACAAACGATCCAATGGAAGCCACCTACGTTGGTATGTACATGTGGAAACAGGCTGTTGAGCAAGCCAAATCAACCGACACTGACAAGGTCATCGCAGCGATGGGCGGTCAGAAATTTGCGGCACCGGACGGCTTTACCATCGAAATGGACAAGACCAACCATCACCTGCATAAGCCAGTCTTCATCGGCGAAATTCAGGCTGACGGTCAGTTCAATACCGTATGGAAAAGTAAAGGCCCAATCCGCGCGCAACCCTGGAGCCCCTTCATCAAGGGCAACGAAGGCAAGCAAGGTCTTTGATATATTAGCGGTTATAACGAAAAATGAGACTGCAACAACATGGCTGTGATTTACCCCTTCTTGACAAGGTTATTGTGTGCTGCACTGCTGGTGCTCCCGGCTTATGCATGCAATGCCACGGAGCTGGTTGACCGCGCAGTATTAAGCGGGTTAGCTAGCGACAACAACAATGACAAGATCGAGGCGATCACAGCGTTAGGGCAGCTCTCAAACCCAGGTGCCGCTGCTATTCTGGCGGCTCTGGGCGAAGGAAAAGTTTTAGTCGCAGCGGACGGCACAGTGCTCGTGTCGGTCGCTGCGGGTAAAGCGCTCAATCCCGCGACCGGTGAAACGGTCACATCCCCCGCTGACGCGCAAACCGTCAATATGAATAACCGACTGCGACGCGCGCTTCAGGCTGCGCAAGCCAGTGCGGAACTCTTTTCCCCTGTTGCAGCGACACGACTCGCTGCAGCGGTCAAACTACAGAAAGAAGCCGATGCCTCTCGCACGCCAGTGATCGAGCGGGCGCTGACGCAAGAAAAAGACCCTCAAATCGTGCTCGCGCTCAACATTGCGCTGGCAAGCTCAGCGATCAAAAGCAGCGATGCTGCGGTAAGAACCAAAGCCGTGATCGCTTTGGGTGAAAGTAAAAACCCGGCTTTCAAACAAGTCCTGGTCGAGATACTGGCCAAAGATGCGTCAGGCGGATTTGCTGAACCCAGCGCAGAAGTCCGTCTTGCAGCTAAAAAATCACTCGAACAAATCGAAGATCACCAGACTATCGTCAGCTGGGTCGGTAATCTTTTCTACGGCCTGAGCTTGGGTAGTGTTTTGCTCTTGGCAGCTCTGGGCTTAGCCATCACCTTTGGTTTGATGGGCATTATCAATATGGCGCATGGCGAATTATTGATGATTGGTGCTTACGCGACCTATCTGGTTCAAAGCTTTTTCAAACAATACCTGCCAGGCGCAATGGACTGGTATGTCGTTGCGGCTTTGCCGTTCGCTTTTGTGATTACCGCCTTAGTTGGCATGTTGCTTGAGCGCACAGTGATTCGCTGGCTCTATGGCCGGCCACTTGAAACATTGCTCGCGACCTGGGGTATCAGCCTGATCCTCATGCAGACTGTACGCAGCATCTTCGGTGCACAAAACGTTGAAGTCTCGAATCCTTCCTGGATGAACGGGGGCATCACTGTTCTTGGTAATCTGAGCTTGAGCTATAACCGTCTGGTCATCATCGGCTTTGCATTATGTGTGGTCGTGATCGTCTGGCTGGTGCTGAATTACACACGTCTCGGTTTGTTTGTACGTGCGATTACGCAAAACCGCCGTATGGCTGATTGTGTAGGCGTGCCAACCGGGCGCGTCGACATGCTGGCGTTCGGCCTCGGCTCAGGAATCGCCGGACTGGCTGGTGTCGCGCTGTCGCAGCTCAGTAACGTCGGGCCGGATCTGGGACGGGGCTACATCGTCGACTCTTTCATGGTGGTGGTGCTTGGTGGTGTGGGTCAACTCGCCGGCACGGTGGTCGCTGCAATGGGCTTAGGTGCCTTGAATAAGTTTATCGAACCCTTCTGGGGTGCAGTGATTGCGAAAATCGCGATTCTTTTGTTTATCGTCTTGTTTGTACAGAAACGTCCGCAAGGCCTGTTTGCACCAAAAGGGCGGAGCGCAGAATGAACACTCAAAACACTCGCGTGTCGCTGCTTGACGCCACGCAGACGAACCTGTTTTCCGCCAAAGCCTGGTCAGGCATCGGTATCGTGGTGCTGTTTTTTGCACTGCTTCCAGTCCTGAATCTGGCCTTCCCGGCGGGCCATGCCTTGCATGTTTCAGCCTTTGCGATCGCACTGATCGGTAAATTCATCTGCTACGCCATGGCAGCACTCGCACTGGATCTGGTTTGGGGCTATGCAGGGATTCTGTCACTCGGTCACGGCTTGTTTTTTGCCCTGGGCGGCTATGCCTGCGGTATGTATCTGATGCGGGTGGGCAAACCCTCTCCTGAGATCGTGCCTGATTTCATGACCTTTCTAAGCTGGAAAACCTATCCCTGGTTCTGGTCATTTACCGAGCATTTCTGGTATGCCATGCTGCTCGTTGTACTGGTGCCTGGTTTACTCGCCTTTATCTTTGGCTATTTCGCTTTCCGTTCGCGCATCAAGGGCGTTTATTTTTCAATCATTACCCAAGCCCTGACGTTTGCCGCCATGCTGCTGTTCTTTCGTAACGAAACAGGCTTTGGTGGTAACAACGGTTTTACCGACTTCAAAACCATACTGGGCTTTGACATTACTTCGCCACAGACGCGCGCGTTTCTTTATTGGGCCAGTTTGAGCGCGCTGTTGCTCGCCCTGATTGTGGGACGCGCGATTACGCAATCGAAACTCGGACGGGTACTGACAGCGATACGTGACTCGGAGAGTCGTCTGCGCTTTCTGGGCTATGAGCCGCTTGGTTTCAAACTGTTCATCTGGACCGTCTCGGCCGTGATCTGCGGGATTGCAGGTGCACTGTATGTACCGCAAGTGGGCATTATCAACCCAGGTGAAATGTCGACCGAGAACTCCATCGAAATGGTGATCTGGGTTGCAACAGGTGGGCGCGGCACATTGATCGGCCCAATTATCGGTGCTGGGGCGATCAACGGACTTAAAACCTGGTTTACCAGTGTCGTGCCAGAATTCTGGCTCTACGCACTCGGTCTGATTTTTGTATTAGTCACACTCTTTTTGCCTCAAGGCATTGTCGGACTCGTTCGCAAACTTGGCCAGCGCACAAAGGGGCAAGCATGAGCACTATTAATCACGCACAGCTAGAACAGGCCACGCAAAGCAATGGGCCAGGCGGTTCGGCTTCCTATGGCCGCGTCAAAACGCCGGGTGTTGACACAACGCACGGGGCGATTTTGTATCTTGAATCGATCAGCGTTATTTTCGATGGTTTTAAAGCCTTGAATGATCTGTCACTGGATATCGGTGTCGGTGAGTTGCGTTGCATTATCGGCCCGAACGGTGCGGGCAAAACCACCATGATGGATGTCATCACAGGCAAAACAAAACCGACCTCTGGTACGGCATTTTTTGGTCAGAATATCGATCTGACCAAAATGCAGGAGTCCGAGATTGCCGATGCAGGGATCGGTCGGAAATTTCAGCGTCCGACTGTTTTTGAAAACCATACGGTTTTCGAAAACCTCGAACTGGCGATGAAAATGAACAAGCACGTCAAACCGACCTTGTTCGCCCGCCTCAATAGCTATCAGTTGGACAAGATTGCCGATACGCTTGAGTTACTGCGTCTGACAGAAGAGTACAAACGGCCCGCAGGACTTCTGTCGCACGGGCAAAAGCAATGGCTCGAAATCGGTATGCTGCTGATGCAAGAGCCGTTACTGTTGCTGCTTGATGAACCTGTCGCTGGCATGACCGATGCAGAAACAGAGCGTACCGGAGAGTTGCTCAACGATCTGCGCGGCAAACATTCTCTGGTCGTTGTCGAACATGATATGGACTTTGTAAATCAGATTGCACAAGGTGGCAAAGTCACCGTGCTGTGCGAAGGCTCGGTCCTGGCTGAGGGCACGATGCAGCAAGTTCAAGCCGACCAACGAGTCATCGAAGTTTATTTGGGACGATAGCCTGATGCTGGATGTTCAGAAAATCAATCAGTACTATGGCAGCAGCCATACCTTGCGCGGTATCTCACTAGAGGTCAAACAAGGTGAGTGCCTGGCACTGCTTGGGCGTAATGGCGTGGGCAAAACGACCCTGCTCAAATGCCTGATGGGTGTGCAGTCGATCGCTTCAGGTCAGGTTTTATTCAACGGTCAGGACATCAGCAAGCTCGCTCCTCATCAGCGCGCTGCGCTCGGCATGGCTTATGTGCCACAAGGCCGCGAAATTTTTGCCCGACTGACGGTCGAAGAAAACATCCTGATGGGGATGGCGACAAAATCCAGCAGCAAAGCGCGTGAGATCAAAGGGGAAATCTATGAATTGTTTCCCGTCCTGAAAACCATGTTGTCGCGCCGCGGTGGCGACCTCTCGGGCGGTCAGCAACAGCAGCTGGCCATCGCGCGCGCTTTGGTTGCTGAACCAAAACTCATTATCTTTGACGAGCCAACCGAAGGCATTCAACCCTCCATCATCAAAGACATCGGGCGAGTCATTGACCTGCTGCGTAATCGCGGCGATATGGCGATCGTGCTTTGTGAGCAATATTTTGATTTTGCCCGCGAACTGGCCGACCGGTTTGTCGTGCTGTCGCGCGGCGAAGTAGTCGCCACCGGGAATCGCGCTGAAATGGACAGCGAAGAAGTCAAGCGTCACTTATCCGTATAGGATTTGTCTACGCAACAAGACAAAAATACCTTAAGAACTTCTGAAACAGGGCGGCGCTCTGGTGAGGAGGTTGTTCTAGCGGTATGATTCCCGCACTTTAATAGCGGGGCAATGACCATGTGGGACGTAATCGTAGTCGGCGGCGGCAATGCCGCGCTGTGTGGCGCGCTGATGGCGCGCGAAGCCGGTGCCAGCGTATTGCTGCTGGAGGCCTCGCCCAAAGAATGGCGTGGCGGTAATTCTCAACACACGCGTAATTTACGCTGTATGCACGACGCGCCGCAAGACGTCCTGGTCGACGCCTACCCCGAAGAAGAATATTGGCAGGATTTACTCAAAGTCACAGGCGGGCAGACTAATGAAGCGTTGGCCCGCATGGTGATTCGTGAGTCCTCGACCTGCCGCGACTGGATGCGTAAACACGGCGTTCGTTTTCAACCGCCTCTTTCAGGCACTCTGCACGTCGCCCGCACCAATGCTTTTTTTATGGGTGGCGGCAAAGCTCTGGTCAACGCCTACTACCTGAGCGCCGAAAAGCTTGGTATCGACATTCTCTATGACTCACCGGTTGATGACCTGGAAATCAAAGACGGTAAATTTGTCGCTGCCATGGTCGGTGACAAACGCTATGCCGGTCGGGCCGTGATTCTCGGCTGCGGCGGTTTTGAATCCAACCGCGAATGGGTACGAGAGGCCTGGGGTCAAAATGAACGCGGCGAATGGCCTGCTGAAAACTTTCTGGTGCGTGGAACACGCTACAACATGGGCGCAGTCCTCAAAGTCATGATGCGCGAAGGCGCAGACACTATGGGTGACCCAACGCAGGCTCATTGCGTGGCGATTGATGCGCGCGCACCGCAATATGACGGCGGAATCGCAACCCGTCTGGATTGCGTCTCGCTAGGTGTCGTGCTGAACTGTAACGCCGAACGCTTCTATGACGAGGGAGAGGATTTCTGGCCCAAGCGCTATGCCCTGTGGGGCCGGCTAGTGGCTCTGCAACCCAAACAAATTGCCTACACCATTATTGACGCCAAATCGGTGGGACGTTTTATGCCGCCGGTATTCCCAGGCGTCAAAGCCGACACCCTGCCTGAGCTGGCACAAAAGCTTGGTCTTGATGAAACAGTATTCATGAAAACCATCAACGATTTCAATGCGGCCTGCCGGGTTGGGACTTTCGATCACACGATTCAGGACGATTGCCATACCGAGGGTGTGACACCAGAAAAAACTCACTGGGCACGTCCTATCGATACGGGACCCTTCTATGGTTATGCCTTACGTCCCGGGATTACGTTCACCTACTTCGGTCTGGTGACAGACGAAAAGTCCAGCGTGTTCTTCAAGGGCAAAGCCAGCCCGAATATGTTTGCGGCAGGTGAAATCAGTGCCGGAAACGTCCTGGGCAAAGGCTATACCGCAGGCGTCGGTATGTCGATCGGTACCGCCTTTGGTCGTATCGCCGGAACACAAGCGGCAGCCGCCGCCAAAAAAATGAAAGAAGGAGCGCAGCATGCAGTCGCTTGAATCACTGACGCGCGAAGCGCAAAACCTGGCAGGCTCAACCGAGCACTCCATTACCTGGCACAAAAAAGGCATCACGGCTAATGAAGCCGAAGTCGCGCGTGCTCTGCAAATCTGTAATGCCTGTCGCTACTGCGAGGGCTTTTGTGCGGTCTTTCCTGCGATGGCTCGCCGCCTTGAGTTCGATAACAAAGCCGATCTGAACTATCTGGCCAACCTGTGCCACAACTGCGGCGCCTGTCTGCACGCCTGTCAGTACGCTCCCCCGCACGAATTCATGGTCAACATCCCTCAAGCGATGGCCAAGGTCCGGATGGAGACCTATACAGATTTTGCCTGGCCCGCCTCTCTGGGTAAGCTCTACAAAAATAATGGCGTCACGCTCTCTCTGGCGACAGCTTTTGGTCTAGTTCTGTTTTTAGTGCTCACCGTCCTGTCAGCAGGCAACCTGCTGAGCCAACCACAAAGCGCGCCCTTAGCTGGCAATTTCTACGCGATTTTCCCGCACAACACACTGGCCTTAATGTTTGGCGTGGTGTTTGGCTTTGCCGTGCTTGCACTGGGAATCGGGGTCACACGTTTCTGGAAAGAAATCACTCCAGGTCAGGCGACACAGGAGGCTGTCTCAGAGGCCGCACACAACGCGCTAAAACTGAAATACCTTGATGGCGGTCACGGCGAGGGCTGTAATGACGAGGATGATCGTTTTACCCTGCGTCGCCGTCGTTTTCACCATCTGACCTTCTATGGTTTCATGCTGTGTTTTGCTGCAACGTCTGTCGCGACTCTCTATCACTATATGTTTGGCTGGCAGGCACCCTACGGCTATTTCAGCTTACCTGTGATTCTAGGTACGCTGGGTGGCATCGGCCTACTCGTTGGTCCAGCAGGTTTATTGTGGCTGAATCTGAACCGCTCGCCGCTGCACGGTGACGCCGAGCAAAAACCCATGGATCGGGCCTTTATCATCCTGCTGTTCCTGACTAGTCTGACCGGGCTGGGACTACTCGTCTTGCGCGAAACCAGTGCCATGCCTTTATTGCTCGCAGTTCATCTTGGCGTGGTCATGGCACTCTTTCTGACGCTTCCCTATGGCAAATTTGCTCATGGCATTTATCGCTGCGCGGCCTTGCTGAAATGGTCGATTGAAAAACGCCAACCTAACAAACTGAGTCTTGGCTCAGACTAATTTTTGTACCTGATCATGGAGACTCGCATCATGCACCGGTCATTTTTTTTACGCATGATGTTTGCTTCAGCATTACTGGGAAGTCTCTGCATACCTGGTCAGGCCTGGGCACAGACATTCCCCACTAAATCCATCACACTCATCGTGCCTCACTCTGCTGGCGGCACCTCAGATATCCTCGCACGCACACTGGCGGCCGAAGCCTCCAAACTCCTGAAACAACAAATCGTTGTGGAAAACAAAGGCGGCGCGAACGGTACGATTGCGGCCAAACAAGTCTTGAGCGCAGCGCCTGACGGCTACACGCTGATGCTAGCGACGGCGAGCACGCATGGCATCAACCCAACGCTCTATACCAATCTGCCTTATGACGCAGTGAACGACTTCAAACCCGTCACGTTGCTAGCGACTGTGCCGAACGTTCTGGTGGTTGGTAAAAACCTCAAAGACAAAATCAGTAACCTGCAAGAGTTGCTCGTCTACCTCAAGTCCCAAGGTGACAAAGCCAACATGAGCTCCTCAGGTGCGGGCACCCCAGGCCACCTCGCCAGTGAAATGATGAAAGCCTCGACCGGCGTGCAATTCACACATGTTCCCTACAAAGGTGGCAATCCTGCGCAAGCTGACCTGGTGGGTGGCCAGGTGGATTTCATGTTCACCACTATCCCGGGCGCAATCGCTTTGATTAAAAACGGTAATTTGCGTGCTCTGGCCGTCACCTCTCCTCAGCGCTCACCTGCGCTGCCTGAAGTACCCACCATGGCCGAACAAGGCTTGACAGGCTTTCAGGCTCTGTCCTGGCACGGCATCCTGGCGCCTGCGAAAACACCTGACGCCGTCATAACAATACTGAACAACGCGTTCACCGAAGCACTCAAATCGCCCGAAGTCACCGAACGTCTTGCTAAAGAAGGTGCGGCGGCGGCCGATCTCAATACTGAGGCTTTCAGAACCTTTATCGCTGAAGAAGTCAAAAACTGGGCGCAAGCTGTGAAGTCCTCGGGCGCGACGGCAAACTAGCGTTGCTTCAGGCATCATAGGTGGCCGATCCGCCTCTGGCGGCCGGTCTGACAGCGCTGTTGCGTTCTCCACAGAGAAAATGACTATGAAAAAAACTGGTCCACTGACCCACCTCAAAGTACTAGATCTGAGCCGCGTGCTCGCTGGCCCCTGGGCCGGTCAAATCCTGGCAGACCTGGGCGCTACCGTCATCAAAGTCGAGCGGCCGGGAGCAGGTGACGATACGCGCGTCTGGGGTCCGCCCTTTTTAAAAGGACTGGATGGACAGGAAACTCGCGAAGCCTGTTATTTCCTTGCAGCGAATCGCGGTAAGGAATCGATCACGATCGACATCAGTACCAGCGAAGGCCAAGAGCTGGTTAAAAAACTCGCCAGCGAAGCCGACATCGTTCTAGAAAACTACAAGGTCGGAACGCTCGAGCGTTACGGACTCGCCTACTCGGATCTCAAAGCCGTCAACCCTGGTTTGATCTATTGTTCGGTGACGGGTTTTGGGCAGAGTGGTCCTTTAGCCGAACTGCCAGCCTACGACTTCATGATTCAAGCCATGGGTGGTTTGATGAGCGTAACCGGCGAGCGCGATGGCGAGCCAGGTGCGGGACCTCAAAAAGTCGGTATGCCCATCATGGACCTTATGACTGGCATGTGGGCTGCGGTGGGCGTACTGGCCGCGCTCGCACGCCGCGAAAAATGCGGAGAAGGCGAATACATTGATCTGGCGATGCTCGATGTGATGGTCGCCACCATTGCGAACCAGGGGATGAACTATCTGGTTTCAGGTAAAACGCCTCAGCGCATGGGCAACAAACATCCAAACATTCAGCCACAGGATGTATTTGCGTGTACCGATGGAAAAATGGTGCTCGCGGTAGGAAACGACGGACAATTCGCAAGCTTTTGTCAGGCTATGGGGCATCCCGGCGTTGCACAGGATGAGCGCTTTGCGACGAATCGTGCCCGCGTAACCAATCTGCAAGCATTGATGGAGTTTGTAGGGAGTGAGATCGGTAAACGCTCACGTACTGAGTGTATCGAGGCGTTGCGTGCGCACGGTGTTCCATGCGGCCCAATCAACACCATCCCGGAAATTCTCGCTGAGCCACAAATCGTGCATCGCCAGATGCTGCGATATTTACCTCACCCGAGCGCAGGCGTCGTGCCACAAATTGTCAGTCCGCTAAATTTCACCCAGGCGCCACTGTGCTTTGAGCAGGCGCCGCCCTTACTAGGGGCGAGCACAGAAAAAATATTGAAAGAAATCGGCATAACACCCGAACAATTTGCGGCGCTGAAAGCGCGCGGCGTTATTTAAGCGGGTCTCGCCCGAGCATACGCCGAATACCCAGCACCTGCTGGGACCAGAAGCTCTGGCCATAATCACGGCCACCTTCTTCTGGTTGCTGATCATGAACACCTGTCGGCAGGTAGCCGGTATTGAACTTTGCCGTGCCAAACAGCACATCCCACACAGGGAATAAAACCGAAAAATTATGGCCGTGCGCTGGTCCTGCAGTTGACTCATCGTATTGAATCGAGTGATGAAAGCGGTGAAACATCGGACTGACTAAAAGTCGATCACCCCAGGCACCAAAATGCAGACGAACATTGGCGTGAGAGAAGCTTTCGACAAGCTGAGTCAGGACGACAATCAGTACAAACTGGCCAGGCGGGACACCGATGAGTTGTGACACTAGCACCAGCACTGCATCACGGATAAAGCTATCAAGTAAATGATTACGATTGTCGCTCCACATCGTCATCTGACGCTGGCTATGATGCACGGCATGCAAGGCCCAGAACCAGGCGTAGCGGTGCTGGGCCCGGTGATAGACATACTCGACAAAATCAAAGATCAAAAGATACATCACCAGACTCACCCAGGCGATATCTGTCACACCAGGCCAGAGTTGATCGAGGTGCAGGGGAGAAAACCCCAGTACATGCGCCTGGCCAAACAAATCATCCCAAAGCGGCTGAATTGAGAAAAAAAGTACCAGCTTAAAAATGCCGAGTCGATGGATTAACGTATAAACAATATCGATACGAATCTGTACCCGGTCTACAACAGGCTCTGCAGGCCTTAGTTTTTGAATGGTGCCAAACACCACAATCAGCAAAGCGATCTGCAAAATACCAATCAGCAACCACATCGTGCCGGTGTAGGCGTCTTCGATCATGCCTCCCAGCCCGGCATGAAATAGAAGGGGCTGTACGAGTGACTCGAACAACCATTGCTGTGCGCTATCGAAAAGCTCGATCAAGTCATTCATCGCGTATTTTTCTCAGTCGATATATCCAAGAGTGTAATGTCTGGTTGTGGTTCGACGCTATCGGGCTGTCGCTCCAAGCCGTCTTTTGCCGGGTCGCGCAGGTCTGCGTCGCTGTCGACCGAGATCATCTCTGCTGGCTCAGCGGGTTCGCTTTCACGTGCATCGCTAGCGCTTGACGAAGCCTCGATGGCAGTCGCCGGCGGCGTGCGACCATATTTTTTAACCCACTCCCTGTAATCAGGATGCCGATCCATCGTTGCGAAACAAAACCCTTTTTGTTTGAGCCCCGCGATTAAAGGTTCAAGCACAGCAGGTGCCCAGGGATCCTGTCTGGACCAGATACCAAGATGCGCCATCAGGATATCACCAACACGAATATTTTTTAATGCGCGTTCAAGTAACACCGCATTTGGATACTGCGTGCTTGACAGCTCATCACCCAAAAATCCAGCGGGTGACCAGCCCACATGCGCGTAACCGCAACTCGCACCCGCCTGAATCAGATCCGGGGAGGTTTTACCGCCGGGTGCCCTGAACAGCGGAAGTGTTTTACGTCCTGTCATGTCTTCAAACCGGACATCTACGCGCGCCAGCTCCTCGCAATATTGCTGTGCACTCCAGGTTTGCAGGCGGCCAGCATCGGCTCCGCTGCTTGGTCTGACTTTAAACTGATTTTCTGGCAGATCTGCCAGCCAATAGACATGATCGAAGGTATGCGTGGCAAAAACATGCCCTTGTTCTGACATTTTTTTCCACCAGGGCGCCCAGTTCTCATCCAGACTCATCCCACCCGTTCGAGTCGGTTCATTGGCGATAAAAAACGTCGCAAGAATTTTTTCGCGCGCCAAAACCTCCGAGACTAGCTGTGCCACGCCCATGTGCCCGGTATCAAAAGTTAGATAAACAGGCTTGGTGCAGTCAGCCTCGGCAGAGGGCGTGGTTTGCTCGCCCCCCCATACAGCCGCAGCACATGTTATCCCAGCACCGAGTAGTACCTGAGACAGACGTCGTTTAGATACGGCTCGCATGATTCAGTGTCCAGACACCATGGGGCGACTTACCCACGGGCACCTGTTTGACCACTACCTTTTTTTCCAGATCAATCGCGACGAGTTTACCAGCCCAGCGAGCGGTAAACAGCAAGGTCTTGCCATCATCGAGCATTTCCATGCAATCTGGTCCAGCAGGAGTTTTATAGGTATCAACGACCGTCAGTGATTTGACGTTGATGCGACTAATCGTATTGGCGCTCCGGTTACTGACAAAGACGTGCTGCTTGTCGCCCTGTGAACGAAAGGCGTGAGCACCCTCACCGGTCGGGATGCGTTTTATGAGTTTCGCACCTGCCGCCGAGACGTCATAGACCTCAACCTCCGAGGCACCCGTCATGCCAATCAACAATGTTTTGTCATCCGGCGCGAGATAGGCATCAGCGGGCGTTTTACCTACGAGCACGGTCCAAAGTGGTTTTTGGGTCGCCAGCTCAATCGCCATCAGTTCATTACTTTCCTGCACTGAAATATAAGCAATCGTACTTTTAGTATCGATGGCGATATGGCTTGGCGTTTTACCGGTCGGGATACGCTTGGCCAGTTTCATTTCATATTCATCGCCCTTTTTTTCCCAGCGATAAATGTCAACGTGGTTCAGGCGGTTCGCTGCAGTCACAAACCATTTCATATCCGGTGAAAACCGTAAATGATAGGGGTCGGAGATGCCTTTGAGGGTGCGCTGGATATCGCCAGTCTTTGGATCCATGAAGGTGATCGAGTCGCCCGTTGCATTAGCCACCATCACGGATTTGTTATCCGGCGTCATGTAGAGGTGGTGAGGCTCTTTGCCAACCGGCACACGTTTGATTTCTTTGTAGGTGACTGGGTCGATCACGCTCACATTTGCATTTTGCGAATTCAGCACCAGGATAGGAGGGGCTGCAAATACTGCCGAGCTCAGCGCTAAGCTGCCCAACAAAAAGAGAGCGAACTTGGCGCGCAGCGTGTGGAGCGATGATTTCAGCATGGAGGATCAGATCTTGAGAAGATAAAAAACCAAAGAATAAAAACTAAAAAATTCTATTCCTCATTTTCGCACAATCCCTGTGAAACTAGCGCTTTGGTTTAGTTTGCCGGCAACCGGTGCAGGCGCACGCCTGGTTCGGGCATTTGCGCCATCAAGATCGAACCCGAACCCGACTCTGTGCAATAGAGCGTTTTATTGTCCCGGCCTCCGTAAGCGATATTTGTCAGCATCATCTGGCGCGGACTGTTGATCACCATAATTGGCTCCCCACGCTTATTAATTAGCCACGCATAACCTAATCCGGGATTGGCGATCACAAGATTGCCCGCCTGATCCATGGCCAACCCATCCGGACCACTCGGGCCGTACGAGGTAAAAAACTGACCGACCTTGACGATGCTGCCATCAGCCATCAGTGGTCCGCGCCAGACACAATTGCCTCGCGTGACTGCGACATACAAAGCCTTTTCATCAGGCGCCAGGACGATTCCATTCGGGCTAGGAATATTGCTCATCACCAGGTCGAGTTGGCCGCTCGGACGCAAGCGATACACACGCCCAGTCGGATCGTGCATGCCGGACTGACCCTGATCCGTGAAATAGATATTGCCCTGCGCGTCGAGCACGAGATCATTCATGCCCTTGAAACGTTCGCTATTACGGCGCGTGAGATAGGGCGTCAATTTTGCGGTTTCGACATTGAGTCGCATCAAGCCATTTTTGTAATCCGTGATCAACAAATCCGTGTCAGAGATAAAACGCATCCCGTTTGGCTCTCCGTCGTATTCAATCACCAGGGACCATTGCCCTTTGGGATCGATTCGAAACACGCGACCAAAAATAATATCGGTCACATAGAGATTGCCCTGAAGATCGAAAACCGGTCCTTCGAGAAAAGAATCGACCGCTTCGCCGCCTCGATTGGCATTAGCCCACTCGGAGTGCACGCCAGTGCGGCGAAAGTGTGCCGGCATTTCGGTAAATACCTCTGCCGTGATGACTTGCGGGGGGGTATGAACAAACATCATTGCAATTTAATCCCTAGTTCTTTGACGAGTGGCTGCATAGCGCGACGCTCTTGCGCAATAGTGTCGGCCAGCATTTGCGGCTCACTACCAACAGCCATCATACCCAGAGTTTGCAGTTGTTTTTGCATCAAGGGCTCTTTGAGAATTTCAGCAACGGTCTGCTGGATCACGCGCACACGCTCCGCTGGGACACCTGCGGGGCCCATCAGACCGATCCAGGGTAGGGAGGCGTAACCTTGCAAACCTGATTCCGCCAACGTTGGCGTCTCTGGCAGGCCGGCAAACCGCTCTGGACTGGTAATTGCGATCGCACGGACCCGCCCGCTTTCGAGCATGGCATTTGCACTCGAGGGTGCCTCCAGCACGATATCGAGCTGTCCGCCCACTAAATCACTTTGGGTTTTACCGGCTGAGTTAGCCGGCGCATAGACCGCCTTTATCCCGACACGTCTTGCGGTTTGCTCCCAGACCAGATGAAAGGCCGAACCAATCGCGTAGGAACCAATGGTCAGATCTCGAGTTTTCGCCAGTGCGACAAAATCTTGCCAGGTTTTGATCGGACTATCCTGTCGCACAATAAAAATAAAAGGCGTGCGTGCAACCAGTGAAATAGGCTGTAAATCCTTCAGCGGATCATAAGGCAGACTATCAACTGCGAACGGCATAATCGTCATCGACGAGGCCGTAACCATCGCGATCGTATAGCCATCTGGGGCAGACTTCACCAGCGCTGAAGTGCTCACAATACCCGAGCCACCGGGTTTGTTTTCCACAACAACAGGCTGATTCCATATTGCACTTAGGCGATTAGCCAGTACCCGCAACACCACATCCACAGGCCCGCCGGGTGGATTGGCGACGATGATTTTCACCGGTTTATCAGGAAAATTAGCCGGCACCTGTGCCTGTGCGTTCAAACACAGCAGCAACAAGAAAACCGATCGCAGCAGCCCACAAGGCTTGCTGAAAAAACGCTTGTACACAGACACAATCAATCCTTGAATACTTAAGTAAAAACCTTTACCGCCGGCGAGGGCTCCCAGCCTGGCGAGCGCCCGTGTGCAAACTCAACCCAGGCAGTTTGTAGCTGATCGACCAGGCGAGCGGCGTGCGAAGCGACCATCCCATCAAGCATCGGCGCGCCAGCAAAGGCCTCCAGATTACCAAATACAAAGGGTAAATCGATGCAATGGCATGCGCCAAACTGCGAGGTCGGTGCATAGTCGAAACTATAGCTCCAGGCCCGCCTGCCCGCTGCGTGCGCCGCACTCGCCCAGGCTCTGCCCGGCGCACCGAAAATCTGCTCACCAAGCTGCTGGCTTTGTTCGTTAAGCACCATACCGGGAAAGGCCGCCATTTCATTGCGTGTCGAGCCGACCAGCACGTCGACCTTGGCAGAAGCAGCCTGCATGAGCGGAGCAATCGGCTCTTGAAAAACATCCCCGTCAAGCACAGGACAAAACAGGCTGCGATTAGCGCCCTCTTCTTTCAAGGCTTGCATAACGGCAGGTGACTGTTGCGCCGCGAGCAGTGTCTGGACTGGCAGTTTGCGCGCCTCAGACAGAGTCCGCACGCCGCACGCCTGAAGAAACACTCGGCTCAAAGATGCTGCCTGACCAGCTTCGCGAAAACCCCGCCCCAGCGAAGCACTCTGTAATATCGCGCGCTGAAATTGCGGCTTGCGAGTAAGCATGGCGGCGATATTGAAAGCTCCTGCAGAGTGCCCCATCAGCGTGAGCTGTTGCGGGTCGCCACCAAAATGCGTGATATTTTGCACCACCCAGTCGATCGCAGCCTCCTCGTCGAGTAAGCCAACGTTTGCCGTCTCACCTGGCACATACAACCAGCCCAGCGCAGCCAGTCGGTAGTTGACACCCACCACCACCACATCTCCGCGCACCGCCAGTTTCGCGCCGTCATACCAGTCAACTGCCCCGCCCCCGCTTTGCCAGGCGCCACCATGCAGCCAGATAATAACGGGGCGCATACGCGTATCAGTCCCTGGTGTCCAGACCGTGAGTCGCAGACAGTCCTCTGACTGTTGCGCCTGAAAATCTCCCATCACCCCACGCAGTCGCGAGGGCAGTTGCGGGCAGACTGGCATGGGGTGTGTGGCATCGAGCGTGCCTTGCCAGCGAGATGGCACTGGTGGGGCAAACCGCAGGTCTGCTGTGGCTGGTTCGGCATAAGGAATTGACGAAAACCGTAAAACCTCTGGCAGTCGACGTCCGCTCACAATGCCCTGCGGTAGATGAACCGCTTCAGTTTGCATTTGTTGGCTCATGAAAATCCTGACTCATTTGACTATCCAAAACTTAAATATTCACCACTGAAATCCGTCCACTCCGGTCTCAACCACGTCTTTTATAGCGAGTGCAGCGTTATTCACTAAAATACCAATATATATTAGTGAATTGTTACAGGATAAGCCATGCGCACACTCGATCGTACCGACCTCAAGATACTGGATGTGTTGCAACGTAACGGCCGGCTCTCAATGACCGAGCTTGCCGAGCGCGTCAGTCTCTCGGCAACGCCCTGCTCCGAACGTGTCAAACGCATGGAGCGCGAAGGCGTCATCATGGGTTACTACGCACGCGTCAATCCCGCTGCCTTAGGCAAAAATTTATTAGTCTTTCTGGAAATCAAGCTGTCCTCAAAATCAGGTGACGTTTTTGAAAAAGTAAAAAAAGAACTCGAATATGTCCCGGAGGTGATGGAATGCCATTTAGTGTCAGGAGATTTTGATTATCTGGTGAAGGCACGCTTGAGCGAGATGAACAGATATCGCCAGTTACTCGGCGAAATCCTCAAACGCATGCCGGCCTCTGCGGAATCACGCAGCTACATCGTGATGGAAGAAATCAAAGAAACACTGTATTTGGCTGTTGACCGCTAAACACTGTAAGCATTGATTAAATATCAGAGTCCGCGCACGACATCAGAGTCCGCGCACGACATCAGAGTCCGCGCACGACATCAGAGTCCGCGCACGACATCAGAGTCCGCGCACGAACTCCCACAATATCGCGTTATCCGAACTGCCGACATTAAAACGAAACCAGTTGGAGGCCTGCTCAGCGGGACGGAAATAAGAGCCTGGCGCAAGCCAGATGCCTCGCTGCAAAGCCTGCGTTGCAACTGAAATACTTTGTGAGGCCTCGATTGGCAAACGGGCCCAGATGAACAAGCCTGCCCCAGGCTCATGGAAAATTTCCATCCCCACAGAGCGCATGTTTTGTACAACCTGTGTGTGTGAGGCTTTTAATTTTCTAGTCAGTAATTCAACATGCTTGTCGTAGTGTCCGTCGATCAAAATATTCGCCACGACGCGCTCGGTCACTTCCGACGAGGTCAAACCCACCGCCATTTTTGTCCGGGCAAGGTCGGTCAAAATCTCTTGATGCGCAGCGACATAGCCCACGCGCAAGGTTGGCGTGATGGTTTTGGAAAACCCGGAAATATAAATCACACGCTTTAAGCCATCCATTTCTGCAAGACAGGGAGCACCCGCGGGGGCAAGCTCGCGGTAAATATCGTCTTCAATCACCCACATACCATGCTGATTTGCAAGCTCGAGCAACGCTTTCGCAGACTGTTCCGAGAGCGAAGTACCGGTTGGATTTTGCAGAACTGTATTGACAAAAAAAGCCTTGGGGTTTTCTCGTTCTAGCACCCGTTTCAACTGCTCCAGATTATGCCCCTCGGCCAGACGCTCCACTCCGATCACTCGCAGTCCTGCTAGCTGCAAGATCTGCAGCAAATTGCAATAGCAGGGATCGTCGACCAGCACGGTATCGCCCGGTCGAAGCAAGCTACGCACCACCAGATCGAGCGCCTGGGTTGCACCCTGAGTCATCAGGACATTGGCGGTATCGGCCGGGATCGCATTACGCCGCAGGATCGCTGCGACCTGCTCGCGTAACACACCCATCCCATAAGGATGGCCATAGCCACCCAGCCTGGGACCAGGTATGCGGCTCAAGGCCCGCAAAGCTTGCTGCATATCACTTTCATCGAGCCACTCACCCGGAATCCAGCCACAACCCGCTTTGATTGGCACAGAATGATCCGCGAACACATCTGACAACAACCAGGCAGCATTCAGCGCGGGCGAAGTCCACGCGATTTTCCCCAGCGTCGAGGGCGGGGCCAGTTGTGCCACGCGATAGCCGGAGCCAGGACGCGCAACAACGCTGCCGGAGACTGTCAGCCGCTGGTAGGCCTCCGCTACGGTATAGGGGCTTAAATCCTGCTCACGAGCAAGCGTTCGTACCGAGGGCAACTTATCCCCGGGGCGCAGCACATGTTGCTCAATCGCCGTCTGGATACTTGAAACAATCTGGTCAATCAGCGTCACGCTCGAATGACGATCACAGCTCAGACGCAATGCAGTTCTTGCCATGGCTATCCCTTCAACTCAGCAACTAGCATTGAAATTGAATAACTACCCGGGAAACAACCCCAGTACAGTTTGCCATAAAACCTTCAAACCGTACTGGGATCATACAGACTTTGAGCGTTACAGTGCTACATCGACCTCTTCTCAGGAGCCCCACACATGAACGCAGTTACCGAAAACGTCAGCCTGACCAACGATCTGGACATGACCAACTACTGGATGCCCTTTACTGCCAACAAGCAGTTCAAAGCAGCTCCACGTTTGCTGAAATCAGCTAAAGGCATGTACTACACCACCGTCGACGGTCGTAAAGTCATGGACGGCTGTGCGGGTCTCTGGTGCGTCAACGCCGGCCATGGTCGCGAAGAAATTATCGAAGCCGTCCACAACCAGATGATGGAAATGGACTATGCACCTTCATTCCAGATGGGACATCCTCTGGCATTTGAAGCCGCAACGAAAGTTGCCGAAGTCATGCCTGCGGGTCTGGATCGCATCTTTTTTGCAAACTCCGGTTCCGAAGCCGTCGACACAGCACTGAAAATCGCACTCGCCTACCATCGTGCTCGTGGCGAAGGCCAACGTACCCGTCTGATCGGTCGTGAGCGCGGCTACAGCGGCGTAGGTTTTGGTGGCATCTCGGTAGGCGGTATTGTCTCGAACCGTAAAGCCTACTCTGCCAACCTGATTCCTGGTGTCGATCATATCTCGCATACCCACAGCATCGAACACATGGCTTACAGCCAGGGACAGCCTGCCTGGGGTGCGCATTTAGCTGATGACCTTGAGCGTCTGGTTGCTTTGCACGACGCCTCAACCATTGCTGCGGTCATCGTTGAGCCGGTTGCTGGCTCAACTGGCGTACTGATTCCCCCACAGGGCTATCTGCAGCGCTTGCGTGACATTTGCACCAAGCACGGCATTTTGCTGATTTTTGATGAAGTCATCACCGGTTTTGGTCGTGTGGGCGCAGCAACAGCCAGCGAATATTTTGGTGTGACACCTGACCTGCTGACCATGGCAAAAGCAATCAACAACGCAGCGATTCCAATGTCTGCAGTGGCTGCCAGCCGTCAAGTACACGATGCCATCGTTAATGCTGGACCAGGCAACGCGATTGAACTGTTTCACGGCTATACCTACTCTGCGCACCCAACCGCAGCAGCAGCCTGTATCGCCGCACAAGACATTTACAAACGCGAAGGCCTGTTTGCACGGGCCAACCAGATGGCACCAAAATTCCAGGCAGCAATCCACGCGTTGCGCGGCGAGCCCCACGTGAAAGATATTCGTAACCTCGGCCTGATGGGTGCTGTTGAGCTCAACTCACGTGATGGCGCACCTGGCACACGTGCTTATGACGCATTCCTCAAGTGCTTAGAAAAAGGCGTGATGGTTCGCTTCACTGGTGACATTCTGGCTTTCTCGCCACCACTGATCGTGACCGATGCACAGATCGACGAGATCTTTGCAACAGTCAAGGCTGCCTTGCACGCGGTTAACTAAACTGGTTGAACTAATTCGATACTGAACTAGTAACCTCCTTGCAAGCAAACGGGTGTGGTTCTCAGGAACCACACCCGTTTTTTATTGGCAGATAAATTCGAGCGGCTTATTGTTCAGACTACCCGAACACTTAAGCTGCCTGCACGCACTTAGCTGGCACGATAGAACGGTTTATCGCCCGCAACAGTCACCCGATGACCGCTGCGCGTGTTTGGCCAATAATCCCACATCGCTCTGTGCTGCACACAGCGGTTGTCCCAGAAAGCGATCGAATGTTGCTGCCAGCGAAAACGACATTGAAACAAGGGGTTTTCCATATGCTCGAACAGATAGCGCAACACTGCTGTGCTTTCGTCTTTGGGCACACCGATCAGGTGACTGGTAAAGCCCCTGTTCACATAGAGCGCCTGACGACCCGTCACCGGGTGCGTTCTCACGACAGGATGCTCAGCATGGGGATACTCAGGTTTATCAATCACACCGAAATTTTTGTAGGTACCACGATAAACCGGCTCACCATCATGATATGCCGTCATCCCGTTCAGATAGTTTTTCATTCTGTCTGACAAAGCTTCATAGGCCGCATACATGCTCGCAAACAAAGTATCTCCTCCATGTGGAGGGCAAGTATGGATGTGCAAAATACTGCCCATCGGCGGCTCCAGATCACAGCTCACGTCAGTGTGCCAGGCTTCTCCGTTCGCTCTGAGCGAATTCGCGTCAGCATGGATTTTCATCAGCGCGGGCAGGCCCTCGACATGCGGTGCTGCAGGATGAATATGAAAATCACCGAATAAATGACCGAAGGCGAGATGCTGCTCTTTGGAGATATTCTGATTCCGGAAAAAAATCACCTGATTCTCTGCGAGCGCGCGATGCACTTCCTGTTGCTGCGCGTCAGAAAGGGGCTGGGTTAAATCAATCTCGGAGATCTCTGCGCCAATAATAGGTGTCAGCTTATCAACTTTGATATGCTCATACGCAGCGCTTTCATGGAGCCTATGACGATAGCGCGGACCGTTATTACCTCTGACTTGCGTATCCTGCATTGCTTACTCCCTAATCGAGTTTGATTTGCGATTGGCGGATAATGTCACCCCACTTCTGCATTTCAGACGAGGCGAATTGCTTGAATTCTTCTGGCGTTGTTGTCTTAGGTGGGCCACCTAAACTCGCGAAACTTTGCAAAACCCCGGGGTCGCGGCACGCTGCCACAATGTCCCGATTAATTTTATTAACAAGCGTCTCGGGCGTACCGCGCGGCGCATAAAACCCCGTCCAGGTAATCAGCTCAAAACCCGGCAAACCCGCCTCAGGCGCAGAGGGGATCTCTGGCAACTGCTCTTCCCTTTGCGCAAGGCTCACCGCTAGCCCGCGCATTTTCCCACTCGAAATTTGCAGTTTTGCGTTGACCACATCAATGATCATAAAAGTCAGCAAACCAGAAAATAAATCTGGAAAGGCTTGTGGATTACTTTTATATGCAATCGATACGACATCCACGCCAGTCAGTTTTTTATACATCTCCGAGGCGACACGGGCAGGCAAGGAACCCGCGCCAAAATTATGTTTACCAGGTTCCTTTTTTAATAACGCCGTCAGCTGATCCAGCGTTTTGATCGGCGAAGTCTCTGGCACAAGCACAACAAACGGCAGTCTGCCAAACCTTGTGATGGGTTCGAAATCCCTGATGGGGTCGTAGGGCAGTTTTTCATACAGCGCGGGGTTGACGACCTGCGTCATGGCGGAAGTTAGAAACAGCGTTAAACCATCTGGTTTAGCTCGCGCAGCCGCTTCCGAGGCAGAGATACCATTACCCCCGCCCCTGTTATCAATCACCACCGGCTGCCCCCAGATCTGGGAGAGCTTGGCCGCCACAATGCGGCCTGTAATGTCGGTTGCCGCGCCGGCAGGGAACGGAACAATGATCGTCACACGGCTACGGGGCCAATCCTGTTCGCGAGCATAAGACGCGGACTGCACACCAAGCGAGGCAGCCAGCGCTCCAAGAGTAAAGACGCGCCTGTCCATTATTTGTCTCCAGCCCGACCAGGCAGGCTTTTTTATATGTAAACCTTTTTAACAGATTTTTGCCCCTGTAAAAAATATTTGAGGCTCGCCGCAGTCTATGATATGGGCATTCAACACAAAAAAATCCAACTCCTCATTACTCTTTTTCAGGAAAGCATATTTCATGAACTGGCAGCTCCCCTACCCCTCAGGTCGTCAACCCGTTCTCGGTCGCAACATCGTTTCGACCTCACAGCCGCTGGCTGCACAGGCAGGCGCGGCCGCCTTTGCGCGGGGCGGCAATGCGATTGACGCAGCGATTGCGGCAGCGATTACGCTGACCGTGGTTGAGCCAACTATGAATGGTATCGGTGGCGATGGTTTTTCCCTGATCTGGGATGGCAGCAAACTGCATGGCCTGAACGCCTCGGGACGCGCACCTGCGGCCTGGTCACCAGAGCGTTTTAAAGGCAAAACCGTCATGGATGATCGTGGCTGGGAGACAGTTACCGTTCCCGGTGCGGTTTCGCAATGGGTTGCACTCTCCAAAAAATTCGGTAATTTGCCCTTCGCCGACCTGTTTACCGATGCCATTCGCCATGCCCGCGAAGGCTTTCCTGTCAGCCCCGTAGTCGCTCGCCAGTGGGCCGCTGCAGCCCAGGAACTCAAAGACTACCCAGGTTTTTCAGCCTTTATGCCCAATGGCCGCGCACCGGTCGCGGGCGAGATCTGGAAATTTGCCGACCAGGCCGACACACTTGAAGACATCGCCCGGACAAACGGTGAGTCGTTCTACCGCGGCCGTCTGGCCAAAATGATTGCAGCGTTCGCAGCAGAGCACGGTGCGGCCATGACCGAGGCCGATCTTGCCGCGCATCAGGCGGACTGGGTTGAACCGATCTCGACCGATTTCCGAGGCTTTACCATTCATGAGATTCCACCGAATGGTCAGGGCTTAACCGCGCTGCTCGCCCTGAATATCATTGACCAGTTGCCTTACAACGAAACGAAGCCTGGCTCTCCAGAGCGCATGCACCTCGAGATCGAAGCAATGCGCGTGGCCTTTGCAGACCTGTATGAACACGTGTCAGACCCGGCACACATGAAAGTCAGCGTCAGCGCACTACTGAGCCCTGCCTATGCCAAAGAGCGTGCCAAACTCATCGACCTGAAAAAAGCAGGCCAGTATGATCCCGGTCAGCCGCCCTCAGGTGGTACGGTTTATTTGTGTGCGGCCGACTCGGAAGGTCGGATGATTTCTTTCATTCAGTCGAATTTCAAAGGCTTTGGCTCCGGCGTGGTCGTCCCCAAATCAGGGATCGCCTTACAAAACCGCGGTTCAGGCTTTGTACTCAAACCAGGCCATCCAAATCTGGTGGGCGGTGGCAAGCGTCCTATGCACACCATCATCCCTGCATTCATGACACGCAACGGCAAAGCAGAAATGGCGTTTGGAGTCATGGGTGGCAACATGCAAGCGCAAGGCCATATGCAGATGGTGTTGCGTCGTGTGGTTGAGCAGCACAACCCGCAGGCGTGCTCGGACGCCCCACGCTGGCGCATCAACGATATCGGCGAGCTGATGCTCGAAAATGCCGTCAATAAAGACATTGTGAATGGTCTGATTGCAATGGGCCACACCCCGACGGTCACGCCACCCGACAGTCTGGATTTCGGCAGCGCACAGTTGATCGCACGCCTTGATGCTCAGGAAACAACCGCTGCGCCCTATGCCTATGTTGCTGGCTCGGACCATCGTCGAGATGGCCAGGCTGTTGCTCGTTGAGGAACTTCAGACACCCATTTTAAGCACTCCCTGACGTCGAGCCTTCATATATTTACCTAACCGGATGACCTTCATGATCAAACGCCTCGTGTTTTTACTCACCTTTTGCCTGAGCTTTACCTCTGCATCTGTTTGGGCCAGTCCCGAACTGGAGAAAGCCTTACTCGGTCGCTGGCACAGTGAAAATACGACTGCGCTTGATCCCGAAGGAAACATGATCGGCGGCTCGATCAAAATAGCCGCTGTCGATGAATACCTCGGCAACAATGGCTCCAATACCCAAGGTCAGGTGTTGATGACGTTTAAATATAAAAACGACAATACGGTCGAGGCCTCATGGTATATCACCGCTGCGGGCGAGTGGATGATTAAGAACGGTTCTTTATTTGAAAAAGTCGTCGATATCCGAGCCATTCCTGAATACGTCAAAGCGAACGGTGAATTGCTCAGCGATGCCGAGCAAAAAGAATTTTTTGCTGATGCTAATTTTAAAATCGAAGATCTGATCCCAAAAGGCCAGACAACTGAAGACATCATCGTATCGATTGACGCGACCAAGCTTGTCTCAAAATCTAAAAGTGACGATGGCACACTGGTTGAACAAACCAAAACCCGGACAGACAAAAACTACTCTGCGTATAAAAAATAAGGCCTGGTTCTATGCAGCACTGGTTCGCCTGGATGCGCCTCACGCGTGCAATTGCCGTACTGATTCTGGTCGCCCTGGCTGGCTGCGCAACACGCCCGGTCAATCCTCCCATTACCAAGGCCAATGACACAAAAGGCTACCGGTTTGAAAACCGCAAGCTCCAAGGCGAAAACAATGACAACCTCGTCATCCTGGCTTTCTCAGGTGGGGGGATGCGGGCGGCTGCCTTTTCCTATGGCGTCCTGGAGTTTCTCGCCAAAACCAGGATCAAAAGCTCCCAGGGTAGCGTTGTCAGATTAATCGACGAGGTCGATATTATTACCGGGGTTTCAGGCGGCAGCTTTACTGCGCTTGCCTACGGTCTTTATGGGGACAAGCTTTTCCAGGAATATGAACAACGCTTTTTAAAACGTAACGTTCAGGGCGAGCTGATCGCACGATTCTTTAGCCCAGCTAACTGGGGTGATTTATGGTCAACTGGCTGGGGGCGCTCAGAACTAGCCGCCACGCTCTACGACGAGATCTTGTTTAACGGTGCAACGTTTAAGGATCTCGACAATAACAAGGGACCACTGATCCTGGCTACCGCGACCGACATCTCGACCGGTTCGCGCTTTCAATTTACCCAACGTTATTTTGACCAGATTTGCTCGGACATCAATGCGGTCAATCTTTCTCGCGCCGCTGCGGCATCCTCTGCAGTGCCGGTGGTGCTCTCACCCCTGACCTTCAATAACTATGGCGGCACGTGCGATTATAAAATCCCGCCCTGGATGCTGCCCTTCGCAGACCTCGAACACCCCTCACGGCCAGCAGCTCGCGTCATGCGCGCTTTGCAAAACGAGCGGGCGCTGAGTGACAGTAAAAACCGGCCCTACTTGCACCTGGTTGATGGCGGTGTATCAGACAATATCGGCATGCGTGGCGTACTCGAAGCGCTCGATATGATTCAGGCCCTCGCCGGAACTGGCGCACCGACACCTCTTGATGGTGCAAAAAGAATCATCGTCTTTATTGTGAATTCACTCTCCACACCCAAAACAAACTGGGATCAATCAGAAAGCCCGCCCTCGACACTGAACGTTCTGCTCAAAGCCGCAGGCACGCCTATCGACCATTATTCCTTCGAAGCCGTTGAGCAGTTAAAAGACATGTCCGCACAATGGGACAACCTGACACTGATCCGTAACTCGGCCGCAATGCGGGCGAACAAAGATCCGAAAGTCGCTGACGCCGTGCGAGGCCCTGGTGCCGAAATCTTCGTGGTCGATGTCTCGTTTCCCGCACTTAAAAATCAGGCAGAACGCGACTACCTGAATCAGCAGCCGACCTCTTTTGTTTTACCCGATGAGGCGATTGATCGGCTACGTAGTGCAGCAGGACAGATCATCAGCGACTCGCCAGATTTTCAGAGACTACTGCAAAGTGTGCAGGCAGATATTGTGAAGCCCTCTAGCGACAATAAATAACGACCCGCGACAACCATTAACTACCGTATCCCGAACTCTTTCAGTACGCGCTCTGTGTGCTCACCCAGAGCAGGTGCCTTATCGGGTGGCAATTGCGAGGATTCCTGACCCGGCATCACAGGCCAAGGCAAGTTTCCTACTTCAGCTTGCGCAATGGTCTGGAACAAGCCGACACTTTTAGCCTGCGGATGCTCGAGCAAAACACGCGGATGATTCAGCACACCAAACAAAATATCATTGCGCGTGAACGTTTCGCTCCAGTATTCAGAGGTGTTTTTCTCAACCGCACGCGCGAGTCGCGCGTTGAGCTCAGCGGCACGCTTGATCCTGCCCGAACTATGCTGCAAAGTTTCGTCTTGCTCCCAATCAACAAATCCCAGGGCCTTTGCCAGACGACCGAACATCGCGTCACTGATCATACTGACGTAGATTTTCCCATCAGAGGTTTCGTAAATACCTGTGGGTGCGTTGAACACTGCAGACTCCGCCTGAGGAAACATCGCATCATCCAGTAACACATAGGACTGCAACGCTGTGGCAGTCTGCAGCATAGATACATGCACATGTCGCCCCTTTCCCGTCAGAGCACTTCGATAGAGCGCTGCCGTGGCGTTTTGCGCAGCATACATTGCCGTAGCCAGATCAACCAGAAAAAAGCCAATCCGGCGTGGCTGCCCTGCTGCATCCCGATTGGTATGCATCAGTCCAGTAAAAGCCTGAATTGTTGTGTCCAGTGCGGGCAGCTTAGCCATGGGGCCTTGCGTCCCATATCCGGTAATCGATACGTAGACAAGCTTCGGATTATGTTTCGCTAACAATTCATAATCTACCCCCATACTCGCCGCCACGCCAGGTCTGAAGTTCTGAATAATGACATCTGCCGTTTGTGCAAGCGCGAGCAGCGCCTCGCGCCCCTCAGGTGTGCGCGTGTCGAGCACGACGCTTTCTTTGCCTGCGTTATAGGCGATTGAAATCGCAGTCTGTCCCTGGGTGATACGCCCCATCTGACGACTCCAGTCCCCAGTAGGCGGCTCGATCTTAAGCACGCGCGCGCCTTGCTGACCAAGGAGTAACCCACAATACGGGCCTGCAATGCCCTGACTCATATCAAGAATCGTCAACCCACTCAACATCGGTTCATTATTCATTTAAGGTAGATCCAAAATTACTTTTCCAATTGCCCGGCGCGATAAAGTTGTATCAATCGCACTCTCCCAGTCCTTGAAAGCAAAGCGTTGCGTCAAGGGCAAGGGCATCTCGCCACGGCTCAGCGCTGTCAATAATTTTTCAATCATGGCGTGTACCCGTGGAGCAAATTTTTTACGTTCATCGATTCGACCCCAGCCTATATACAAACCATAATTAAAGCCTATCAGCGCTATGTTTTTTACCAATAACAAATTGGTTTTTATTTCAGGTATCCGACCCCCTGCGTAACCAATCACAAGCATGCGCGACAGTGGCGCACAACAACGCACCGAGGCATCAAACAAATCACCCCCAACCGGATCGAAGACCACATCAACACCACCTTGCGGGCAGAGTGTTTTTATCTTGTCTACCAATTGCCCGGCATCGCTGGACAAAGCGTAATGCGCACCGTTTTTAAGCGCAGCCTCGCGTTTAGCCTCCGTACTAGCTGTCGCAATCACAGTAGCGCCCATCAGACGACCAATCTGGACGGCCGCCATACCAAGAGAGCCACTCGCACCATGGACCAGCAACACCTCACCTGCTTTGAGACAAGCCCCCCACTCCAGGCTAGACCAGACCGTACCATAGGTAATGGGTAAGGCCGCAGCATCGGCCAAGACGATGTTATCTGGCAAACCATACACTGTATCGGCCAGCGTCACGACCTCCTGACCAAAAGCACCCCAATCAAGTGCTGCCATGACACGCTGACCAACATACAAATGCTCCACATCTGGTCCAAGCTCGAGGATCTCTCCCGCCGCCTCGGTACCCGGGGTAAAGGGCAGAGGTGGTTTGCGCTGATATTTTCCTGACACAAATAAGCTGACTGCAAAGCCTACGCCGGCATGACGCACTCTGATTCTGACTTCACCGGATCTGAGCGGCTGGCGTGAGAGCTGGGTGAGTTCGAGTTCGCGCCAGTCACCGTAATGTGTGCATAACAATGCCTGATAGTGAGCGCCCATACTCTTATCGCTACGCGTTGCAGATGTAAGTCTGTTGGTGTGTGACGAGCTGCTTAATCAAGCTTAATCCCTGCTTGTTTGATGATAGCCGCCCATTTTTCATAATCGTCTTTAATCACCTTGGCGAATTGCTCGGGGGTATTTCCAATAGGAACAAGATTGAGTTCACGCATGCGTTTGTCGATCTCTGAGAGACGCACGATACGTGCGACCTCTTTGGATAACGCGGCTACACGCTCTTTCGCGACACCTGCGGGAAACAGCAAGCCCATCCAGGCATCTGGCTCAAAACCCTTGTAGCCTAGCTCAAGAAAAGTTGGCACCTCAGGCATCAAATCCGAACGCTTTTTCCCGGCAATCGCTACCGGGATAATTTTTTTAGCACTTAACAGAGGCATCGCGGTACCTACCGCGATAAAGCCGATCTTCACATGTCCAGCGGCCAGGTCGGTAGCGAGCGGCGCGCCACCTTTATAGGCTACGTGATCCATTTTTAAACCTGCCTCGCGTACAAACAACTCTCCCATCAAATGACCTGTCGTGCCATTACCGTAAGAACCATAGGGTACGGGTGTTGGCGAGGCTTTGATTTGCTTGACCATCTCAGGCAAAGTTTTATAAGGGTAATCTGGTGACACCGCTAAAATCACAGAGGATGCAGCAACCTCACTGACCGGCTCAAAATCCTTAATCGGGTCATAACCCAAGGCTGAATAAAGTGAGGGATTTTGCACATGCGCTGTAAATGTCAGCAACACGGTGTACCCATCTTTAGGTCCACGGGCAACATAGTTCGTACCGGTTGTCGTACCCGCACCCGCTTTGTTTTCAATAACAATGGGTTGATTCCAGACCTTGGTTAATTCCTGACCAATCAGACGGGCTACCGCATCATTAACATTTCCAGCAGGAGAAGGCACGACAATTGTGATGGGACGCGAAGGATAAATTTCTTGCGCCGTGCTCAAGGAGGTCTGTGCAAGAAAACACAACGTCAGCAGTGTGGCCAGTGCGGTACGCAGCAGCCGCCAAGCCAGAGTGACGGGCATAAAACGCACGATTGTGAAACGCACGATTTTTTCGCATGCCAATTGCGTGCTGCGCTGCATAATTGTCTCCAGTATCTTTGTTATAGATACATTTTTATCACAACCGCTGGAGAAAGTTACGCGATCACTCGGGACATCCTTAATTAAGCCAAGGATAAAACCCTGTTTGGGACCCAGGGCTCCTCACTTAGCCCGTTCAAGCGGCCAAGTAGCTTTTGAAATGCCGGTTAATTTTGGCCGAAATGTATTCGCCCGCGATCACGGAGGCATATTTTTTAGGCGTCTGCTCCGTAATACAGGTTGGAATACAGTCGATCAGCGCATCCGGATTTGGTTGATGAAAAAAGACCAAGGACAAGCGACGACCCGCCAAACCTGAATCTAACTGAGGATTCACGACCCGATGAACTGTCGAGACCCATTTATCATTAGTCCATTGCGCCATCATGTCACCGATATTGACAACAAACGTACCGGGCTCAACCTGGACGCCCTCCCACTGCCCGTCTTTAGTGCGTATCTGCAACCCGCCCGGTGCTGCGGTAGGCGCCACAATGGTGACGGTCCCGTAATCAGTATGCGGCCCAGCACGCAACTGACCTGGCAGAGGTGGCTCAAGCTGGGCAGGATAGTGATTAATCGCCAGCGATGCCATACTGCGATTGACCTTATCAGCGAACCATTGCTCGGGCAACCCAAGCACAAGTGCGAACAACTCAAGCAAATCCTGAGATAGTCGATTCATCCTGAGGTAATAGTCTTGCATCACTGGCGCGAACGCTGAGGGCGCAGCTGGCCAGATATTAGGCGCATAAGCACCATTGGCATAAGCCTGCATCACGGCAGGATCAAATTGCTCAACCGGCCCGATCCGGTAACGTTCGAACAAATCGGGCGGCGACTGGCGGTCTTTTTTCAAGTCATCTGCATCCATGGAGTAAGACAGGCCCAACTCTGCCAAACCGGTATAGCCCCGATTCGCATGTTTAATCGCCTTGACCAGATTTTTTTCCTCAAGCGACTGATCAAAAAACGCTAGCGCCGTATTTTGAACATCGCGCACCATCTTGGTGCTCACCGGCGTGCCTTTTATGCACAGAAAACCAGTTGTTCGAAGTGCCTCATCAATCTGGCATAACAATTGCTTAAATTCTGTCGTGTCACGACTCGATTGATAGAAGGGTGAAAGATCAAGAAGCGGAATATTCTGCGTCACGATTGGACTCCTGGCTTAAGAATACTGACCAAAAATTAAAGGCTCCTGGCCTGATGAACGTATTGATGCAAGAACCGTGCCGATGTCTGTAGCTGGGGTATGTGTATCTGATGTGTGAGTCTGATGCGTGTATGTGATGCGTGTATGTGATGTGTGTATCTGATTAGCGAACCGAAATCTCCTTGCGATAATTTTTTATTGGAATACCTGCGATGAACAACAAACATGTCCTGAATATTTGTATGGCAGCCTCTGTGCTCACCACGGCATTGATTCCGAGCCTGGGTAGAGCCCAAGACATCAAGGTCGGACTCGTTGCGGCGCTGACGGGACAATCCGCGCAGTCGGGAGAATCGATTTCACGCGGACTGACCATCGCAATCGATGAGATCAACGCCAAAGGTGGCGTGTTGGGCGGTAAGAAATTCGTACTGGTCAAGCGCGATGACGAGTCGAGCCCACCCAAAGGCGTGACCGCTACACGCGAACTGATTTCGAGCGAAAAGGTCGCAGCGTTGTTTGGAGGCATCGATACACCCGTATCTTTGGCGATCGTGCCGATTGCAAACCAGAATAAAAAACCCTTCATTGGTGTCTGGGCTGCGGGTACCAACATTACTAAAAATGGCGCAACACCCAACTACGTATTCCGTGTCTCGGCTCAGGACGATCTCGTAGATATCGCCCTCATCGAATACACGATGAAAAAATTTAACGCTAAAAAACCTGGCCTCGTTCTGGTTAACAATCCCTGGGGCGAGTCAAACGAGAAAGGCCTCAAAGCAGCCGCTGCAGCGGCTGGCGTCACGCTGGCGGGTGTAGAAAAGCTCGAGCAAAGCGATGTCGATGTCACCCCTCAGTTAGGTCGTCTGAAAAATGCCGGCGCTGACGCAATCATTCTGGTCGCCAACGCAGCACCAGGTGCGCAAATGATGAAGTCTCGTGAGCGCATGGGCTGGAACGTACCCGTTGTATCGCACTGGGGTATTTCTGGCGGACGCTTTGACGAGCTGGTGGGACCCACTGCTGGAGACGTACATTTCATCCAGACCTATAGCTTCTACTCAGCGCCCACACCCGTATCAGAAAAAGTATTTGGCGAGCTCAGCAAGCGTTACGGTGTCAAAACTCCTGCCGATGTCATCGCACCAGTCGGTACAGCAAACGCCTACGATGCGATGAATCTACTCGCTCTCGCAATCGAGAAAGCAAAAAGTACCGATGGAGAAGCGATCCGCGCCGCACTTGAGCAGCTCGAGGGTTATCAGGGCTTGATCAAAAAATATGACAAGCCTTTCGCAACCGCTGCGCACGAAGCACTCTCTCCTGCTGACTACATCATGGTTCGTTATGACGGCGGCAAGATCGTCCCGGTCAAATAACAATCATGGGACTCAATGAATTGATCTCTGCGCTGATTACCGGCGCAGGGATCGGAAGTATGTATGGTTTGACCGCGCTTGGGTTTTACACAACCTACGCGATCTCAAGGACGGTCAATTTCGCACAAGGCTCCTGTCTGATGCTCGGTGCAGTACTGACTTTCAGCATGGTTAATCAATCAGGCTTGTCAGCCTGGATCGCGATTCCTTTAGCCTTAATGCTGTGCGGACTGTGGAGCGGCCTGGTCGAACTTGTGGCTGTTCGTCCGTTCGTCAAGCGGCACTCGGACGCCTGGCTCATGGCCACCGTTGCACTCGGTCTGATACTGGAAAATATCGTCCTCTTTACTTTTGGTAAAGATCCACGCGGCATGTCTTCTCCTCTCTTACAAATGGGCGTCGATGTCGGCGGCTTGCGGATTTCATTTTTACAGATCCTGATTCCTATTGTCGGTTTTAGTATTGCGCTGGGCTTAGCGCTCGTCATGCGCCTGACCAAAATCGGAAAAGCCTTGCTTGCCATCGCTCAGAATCCCTCCGCCGCAAAGTTGATGGGTATTCATACAGAAAAAACCATCAGCCTGGCTTTCGCGCTGGCAGGGGTATTTGCCTGTATTGCCGGGATTATGATCGCGCCGCTCTATACCGTCTCGGCAGGCATGGGCACCATCTTTGGCATCAAAGCCTTCGCTGCAGCCATTCTCGGTGGTATCGATAGCGCCGCGGGCGTCATGGCTGGCGGACTTGTTTTAGGGATCACCGAAGCCATTCTTGTCACAGCCTTTGGCTCGACCTATGCTCAGATGTTTTCTTTTGCACTGACGATCGTTGTTCTGGCGATCCGGCCTGTCGGTCTCTTTGGACGCAAAGGCGTAAACAAAATATGAACGCCCTCAAAATCTCCTGGCTAACAGGACTCGCCTGGCTACTGCTTGGCTGTATTGCCATTGCGCTCACCAATGAATATCAAGTACTGGTACTCGGTACCGTCGCGCTTACCGCGATTGTTGGTGTAGGCCTCAATATTCTGATGGGCTTAGTGGGACAAACCTCACTTGGGCATGCTGCTTTTTATGCGATCGGCGCCTATGTTGGCACGATAGCCAGCATGAAATTCGGTATGCCCTTTCCGCTCGCCATGCTTTGCGCAGCGCTTATCTCAGGCTTAGCTGGTGCTGCGCTGTCATTACCTGCCTTGCGCGTCAAAGGCCCCTACCTTGCCATGGTCACGATTGCCTTTGGCTACTTTGTAGAGCAAGGTATTGCTGAGTGGAAAGATGTGACCGGTGGTTGGAACGGCATCATGGGCATCCCGCAACCCTCTCTGTTTGGCTTGGTACTCGGTAGCTCAGGAATCGCCTGTATGGCGATTGTCATCAGCGCTTTACTCATACCTGCCTATGCCATTTTTGCCTCGAGCAAATGGGGTGTTGTGATGCGCGCAACACGCGGAGCGGAGGTTGCAGCCAGCGCGATTGGTGCCAATCTGATGCTTGTGCGCGTCATCGCTTTTGCGCTTTCCGCCGCCTTAACAGGTGTAGCTGGATGTCTGTTTGCAGTACTCAACGGATTTATCAGTCCTGAGTCTTTTCCATTTTTTCAATCCATCATCTTTTTACTGATGGTGATGATTGGTGGCATCGGACAAGCCGCGGGGCCCTTAGTCGGCGCAGTCACGGTCATCTTGCTGCCCGAAGCCCTCTCCTCGCTTGCTGAATATCGATTGATGTTTTTCGGTGGGCTACTTTTAATTGTTTTGCTCATCGCACCCAATGGTCTGACCGGTGCACTCGGCGCTGCTACACAGCGGTATTTCAAGAAATTTATTTCCCCGGTTCAGGCAGATCAACCGCTCGCCCTAGCCTGGTTTACCAGCGCAAAGCTCAGTGTGCTTAAACTTGAAAAACTCGGCGTATTGTTCGGCGGAAACGCTGCCTTACAGGGCGTCACACTTCAGGCCCACACGGGTCAAATCACAAGTTTGATCGGACCTAACGGTGCGGGTAAAACGACACTTTTGAATTTAGTGACTGGCTTTTATCAGCCCACCACAGGTTCTGTGCATCTTGACCAAAAAGAACTCAGTTCGCTGCCGGGTTATCAAGTGGGACGCGCTGGTATCGCCCGTACCTATCAGACATCACAACTGTTTGGTGACATGTCTGTTCTTGAGAACGTTTACTTTGGCTTGTTGCAGGGACGGCTGCTTGGTCATGACCTGCCTGCAGAACCCTTGAAATTATGTGCAGCCCTTTTAAACTTCGCCGGTTATCAGGGGGACGGTAACGCTCGTGCCGACTCACTCGCTCACGTGGATCGCCGACTCGTTGAAATCGCTCGCGCGCTCGCAACACGTCCTGCCATGATCATGCTTGATGAGCCCGCAGCAGGTTTATCCGCTGAAGAAAAATCACAACTCGGTATCGTATTAAAAAATATCGCAGCTCAAGGTGTCGGTGTGTTCATCATTGAGCACGACATGGCTTTGGTGATGAGCATCTCTGATCGGATTCACGTACTCGATCAAGGCAAACTGATTGCCTCCGGTACTCCTGTTGAGATTCAGCATGACCCACGCGTGCGCGCTGCATACCTGGGTAACGGTGAGTCGAAATTCTTTTCAAATATCACCGAGCAACTCAATGCCGTGACGCCAGAACACACCGATGTATTGGTCGTCAGTCATTTATGCGCCAACTATGGCGCGGCTGATGTTCTGAACAATATCGATCTGTGCTTAAAGAAAAACCAAACCGCCTGTATTCTGGGTGCGAATGGCGCTGGCAAATCAACTCTCATGCGTGCGATCTCAGGTCTGCATAAAAAATTCACAGGCTCGATTGCGTTTGATGGCAGAGACATTACCGATCTCCCCGGCCATCAGATTGCAGCGCTCGGCTTAGTCATGGTTCCAGAGGGTCGGCAAGTCTTTATTGAGTTATCGGTTGAAGACAACATAAAAATTGGCGCCTATGCGCGCGGTGGCTTGAGTCATGAGCAGCTTGAATCGCTGTACGCAATGTTTCCAAAGCTGAAAATGATCAAAACTCGTCGTGCTGGTTTGCTTTCTGGTGGAGAGCAGCAAATGCTGGCGCTTGCGCGAGGTTTGGCGGCAAGCCCAGTTGTATTGCTTCTGGATGAGCCCTCACTAGGTCTTGCACCAGCGATTGTCGATGAGTTATTTGTGCGTCTGGCAGCCCTGCGTCAAGAAGGTCTGACGCTACTGCTGGTCGATCAGATGGCGGATATGGCCCTCGCCCTATCAGACAGCAGTAACCTGCTCAGTGCAGGCAATGTGGTATTTCAGGGAACGCCAGAGAAACTAAAAGAAGCAAATCTTCTTGAGCTTGCTTATCTCGGTTAGGTTCGAGGCAGGCTTTTACTACATGAGCGGCAAATAATCACAAAGCAAAAAACAAAACCCCGCGGCATTAAGCCACGGGGTTTTGAGGTGTAAGAGCTTGACAATGTCCTACTTTCACAGACGTACGTCCACTATCATCGGCGCTAAGGTGTTTCACGGTCCTGTTC
>Ga0007827_10000023_pt1 | contig 56530 bp, 41 predicted proteins | sample CryBogCBE16Jul07_FD_60332 | JGI IMG/M metagenome (GOLD analysis project Ga0007827, IMG submission 60332) | Freshwater microbial communities from Crystal Bog, Wisconsin, USA - CBE16Jul07 | ecosystem: Environmental > Aquatic > Freshwater > Lake | place: Crystal Bog, Wisconsin, USA | collected...
GAGTTCCCGTACGATCCGCCCGAGTGGAGTCTGGACCGCCGTGATTTCATCATGGCGGAACCGCTGACCGTGGATTCGGGCGGTTGGATCGACTTAGGACTGAAGCCGGGAATGGGTTATGCCGTTGACGAAGACCGTCTGGCGGCAACACGAATTGGACGATGATTTTCAGCGAACATTCGCCCATCAAAAAGCTATTAGAGACTGGCTCCCTACTTGCCGGCCACTGAATAGCTTTGGGGACGTCGGTTCGCCACTCGGCTGCGTTCCTATGGAGCGTTTGTTCCGTCAGTCATTAATCGACTGATAGACGAGGTTGGTCCAGTCGGCGAGCAGGGCATAGTCTTCCGGCAGCACTTGTTCGAAATACAGGGCCACGAGCGATTCTTTCGGATCGATGATGACGGTCGTGGTCGCGTATCCGCTCCACCCAAACTGCCCGGGCGAGCCCAGTTGCCCGTAAGCTGCCGGGTCTTTGAGCACGCCGATACCGAGCCCGAACCCGTAACCGCGCCAGGCGGTAGGAATCGTCCCGAGGTGATCGGTGGTCATCAGTTCGACGGTCTTGCGGCTGAGGATCCGATGGCCGTTGCGTTGACCGCCATCGAGCAACATCTGTGCAAACTGTAAGTAGTCCTCGGGGGTTCCCGACAGGCTGACCCCACCAAACGGATGGTCGGTGAAATGCTCGTAGTGCGCGCCATCCGGTGTCGGCACGATGCCGCCGGTCGGCAGTGGGCTGTACAGCGTCGCGAAGCGATCGGCGCGGTCGGCCGGTACACCGAAGACGGTGTCGTGCATGCCGAGCGGGTCCAAGATCGTTTTACGCACGTACGCGTCAAACGGTTGCCCAGAGAGCACTTCCACGAGGCGCGCCTGTACTTCGGCGGCGTAACTGTAGATCCATTGGGTACCCGGTTCGGCCACGAGTGGCATCTTCGCCATGCGCTGGGTGAGGTCGCTCAACGAGGCCGGATGAAAATAATCGACCTCGGCGGCCCGGTAGGCTTTATCGACCGCTGTGTTGCCGAAGATGCCGTAGACGAAACCGGCGGTGTGTCGAAACACGTCTTCGACGGTGATCGGGTGTTTCGGCGGCGCGTATTGCGGTTGGCCGTTCGCGTCCTCGCCGGTGTACACCTGCACGGCGCTGAATTCCGGTAGGTATTTGCTCAGCGGGTCGGTGAGCTGGAACTTGCCCTGTTCGTACAGCGTCAGCAGCGCTACCGCCGTCACCGGTTTGGTCATCGAATACAGCCGAAAATACGCGTCGCTGTGCATCGGCCGTTGGGCGGAGAGATCCGCCTGACCATAGGCTTTTTCGTAAGCAAGTTGGCCGTGCCGTGCGACCAAGACCACCGCACCGGCGGTACGGCCGTCGCGGATGGCCGCGTCGATACGGGCATCGATCCGCTGGAGGCGCTCGGTGGATAAGCCAACCGCTTCGGGGGCGACCTGCGGCAGCGGAGCGGCGGACAGGCGTGCCGCAGCGGCGGCTACGGCGAGAAGAGCAAGCGCGTGGGCGCGACGGCGAAGGGTGTTCATGCCCCGATGGTAATCCGGTTCAGCCCCCAACGGGGGCCGAACCGGCGTCGCCGATGGGCGTTAGCGGCCCTTCCACTCCGGCTTGCGCTTTTCCGAGAACGCTCGCGCGCCTTCCAACAGATCTTCCGAGCGCAGTACGCGCTGCACCGCGCCGAGCGCGTCGTGCAGTTCGAACGCTTCATTCTGCGGGATCATCTCGCTGTGCTGCAGCAGCTGCTTGATGGCCGGGAACAAGAGCGGCGGGCCCTCGGCGATCAGGGTCGCGACTTCGCGCGCCTTATCCATGGCCGTGCCCGAGGGGACGATCCAGTTCACCAGGCCCCAATGCTTGGCTTCAGCGGCATCCATCGTGCGACCGAGCATCAGCATCTCCACCGCGACGTGATACGGGATACGCCGGCGCAGCTTGATGGTGGCGGCATCCGCCAGCACACCGACCTTGATCTCGGGCAGTGCGAAGGTCGCGTGCTCTTCGGCGACGATCAGGTCGCAGCCGAGCACAAGCTCAAAGCCGCCACCGAAGGCGATACCGTTAACGGCAGCAATGACCGGCTTGTCGAGATTGCGCGGGTAGTTGAGGCCACCAAAGCCACCGACGCCCCAGTCGGAGTCGGATGCTTCACCGTCCGCTGCACCCTTGAGGTCCCAGCCCGGCGAGAAGAACTTGTGGCCGGCACCGGTCAAGATCGCGACGCGCTGCGTCGGATCGTTGCGGAAGTTCGTCCAGATCTCATTCAGCTGCCGACTCGTGGACAACGCAATCGCGTTGGCCTTCGGACGGTCAATGGTGACTTCCAGGATGCCATTCTTGCACTCAGTGCGGACGCCGCCGTCGATAGCCATGCTGATTACTCCGAGAGACGTACGAGCGCGTCGACAGCGACGACGCCCCGGCCCTGGGGCCGAACGATGATGGGGTTAACGTCGAGTTCGACCAGCGACTCGACTTGGGTGGCGGCATAGCGCGTGACGGCGAGGATCGCGTCCACCAGCGCGGCCATATCGCCGGCCGGCTTGCCGCGGAAGCCGTTCAAGAGGCGCATCACGTTGAGCCGCGACAAGGCCGCCTGCACCGAGGCGGCGGTGAACGGCGGCAGTACGCTGACGCTGTCGTGGAGGTATTCGGTCAGGACGCCACCGGCGCCCAAAACGAGCACCTGCCCGAACTGCGGGTCGACGGTGATACCGACCAAAATCTCGGCCACGCCGTCGACGATCATCTGCTCGACCAACACGTGATCGCTCAGCGCCGCCATGCGCTCGGCGGTGGCTTGCGCCTCGCTCGCGCTGCGGATATTGAGCGCGACCCCGCCGACGTCGGACTTGTGGGCGAGATCGGCGCTGGCCGCCTTGATGACCACTGGGAAGCCGATGGCTTCCGCCGTCGCCGCACACTCGGCAATGGCCACGGTACGCGCTGCCGGGATCGGCAGGCCGCAGGCGGCCAGGGCGTGCTTGCCCTCGTCTTCGCGCAGCGTGCGCGTCGCCGTCAGCGGGCGCGACGGGCGCTGCAGCACGACCGGTGGCGCCGTGCGCCAGCGCTCGCCGATGCGAGCGGCCGCGTCGAGCGCCTCGAGCCCTTCGCGCTGGCCCTGTAACGGAATGACGCCGTTCTCGGTGCAGTACGTGCGCATCGCCTCGTAGAGCGTTTCCGGCAGAGAGGCGAGCATCGCGGCCCGGACGCCGGCCTTCTTGGCTTCGTCCACGAAGAGGCGAATGGGGCCGTCGAAGGCGGAGGTGTCCGAGCGGTCTGCCGGTGGGCAGTCCAGCATGAACGCCACGGCGTCGTACCCGGCGCGAAACACGCTGGCGAACAACGCCTGCATTTTGGGTTGGTTAAACCAGATGTAGGTGTGGAAATCGAAGGGATTGGCGATGGTCACGCGCGGGCCGACCGCCTCTTGCACCGCGGCGCGGATCTCGGCCGACATCGGCGGAAACTGCAGCGTCGTGTGCCGCGCCACGTCCGAGGTCATGGCCATATCGCCGCCGGACGCCCCCATCACCAGCACCTTGGGGCCGGTGAGCGGTCCGCCCGAATGCAGCACCTTCAAGGTTTCGACCAGCGAGGCTAACGTGTCGCACCGGGCAATACCTGCATCCCGGCAATAGGCGTCGAAGACGGCGTCGGCGCCGGCCATCGCGCCGGTGTGCGTCGCGGCCGCTTGCGCCGCCGCGGCGGTGCGCCCGGACTTCACGAGTGCGATCGGCTTACCCGCTGCGCGCGCGGTGTTCACCGCCTGCGCAAAGCGATCGGCGTCTTTGATGCCCTCGATATAAAGGCCAAACGCGCTGACGCGCGGATCGTCGCAGAGCACTTCGATCAGGTCTTCGAGCGCGAGACGCGTCTGATTGCCGACCGAGACGACGTAGCCGACGGGCAAGTCGCGCTGATTGAACATCAGCGTCAGCGAAATCGTGCCGCTCTGGCACAAAATCGCGACGCCTCGATCGGCGCGAGCGCCGCCGACGACTTGGTCCGGCCAGAGGGCGGCGCGATCAAAGAAGTTCACGAGGCCGTAGCAGTTGGGTCCGGTGAAGGCGAGATCACCGGCCTCGGCAACGAGATCCGCCGTCAGCTGGCGGCCGACATCGGTGGCCGTCTCGTCAAAACCCGACGCAAAGCAGACAAAGCCGCCGGCGCCGCGGCGATTTAACGCACCCGCAAGCGCCGGGATGTCGGCCGCGGGCGCTGCCAGAAACGACGCGTCCGGCGCGCCGGGTAACTCGTCGATCGAGCGGTAGTAGGTGGTCTGCTCGTCCGACACCCGGGTCGGGTGTATGCGCCAGATGTCGCCGGCAAAACCGACCTGACGACAGGCATTGGCGACGGCGTCCGTCCAATTGCCACCGACCAAGGCGATCGACTTCGGCGCGAGCAAACGCCGTAACGATTCGCGGTTCATGCGCGCTTCACGAGCGTCAGTGCGCGTGAGCGAGGGCCTTCCCACTCGCCCGCGTCCGCGCCGTTGAAGTCACTGATCGCCGCCTTGATGGCGTCCGGAAACGTCGCGGCGCCCGCGTTCTCGCCCTGACGGTAGTGCAGCAGCATGAACTCACCGGTCGCCGCCAGGCCATCCTTGCCTTCCACCCGGACTTCGAAGCCGAGATGCACTCGCTTCGAATCCACGCTGATGACGTGGGCACCGATTTCCAGCGTCTCGCCGAATTTCACCTCGCGCAGCCAGTGCGCGTGGGCTTCGAGCGAGTACAACGTGCACTGCGTGCTCGTCCGGTACGCTTCGTCGATCCCGACGAGCGTCATGAACGTGTCGCAGGCGCGGCTCATCGCAACGATGTAGTAGGCGTCGTTGAGATGCTGGTTGTAATCGATCCAGTCCGGCTGGACGGGTGTCCGATAGATGATCCTGGCGGTCATGACCTACCTCAGCCGATCTTCAGGCGCTCGCGCACCTCGGCCGGCCCGATGACTCGCGCGCCCATCGCTTCGACGATGCCGCGGGCTTTGGTCACGAGCTGTGCGTTCGAGGCGTACACACCCTTCGACAGGTACAGGTTGTCTTCGAGGCCGACGCGGACGTTGCCGCCGTTCAGGACCGAATTGGCGACCCACGGCATCTGCATGCGGCTGATGGCGAACGACGACCAGACGGCTTCGTCCGGCATGAAATTTTTCAGCGCCAAGAGGTGTGCGGTGTCGGCCGGCATGCCCCAGGCAATGCCCATGCACAACTGGATCAGCGGCGGCGGCAGAACGAGGCCTTCCTTGATCATCTGCTTCACGAACCACAGGTTGCCCGAATCGAAAATCTCGAATTCCGGCTTGACACCGAGATCCTTACAGATCGCGGCGCCCTGGCGCAGGTAGTTCGGGGTCGAGACGTAGGCGCGATTGCCGTCGCCGAAGTTCAGACTGCCGCAATCGAGCGTGCAGATGTCCGGCTTGTACTTGCCTTCCTGGCAGAGGTCGATGACGTGGCGCATGCGATCTTCCTGCGTGCAGAAGTCGCTGCCCGGCGCCGGCGTGTCTTTCAGACCTTCGTCGCCGATCACGATGTAGCCGCCCATGCCGCACGTCAGGTTGACGATGACATCGGTGCCGCTTTCGCGAATGGCCTTCACGACCGCCCGGTAATGACGGGTCTCCATCGAGAAGTTCCCGGTGTCGGGGTCACGGACGTGGATGTGAACGATTGCAGCGCCAGCCTGTGCCGCTTCGATCGCGCTCTGGGCGATCTCATCCGGCGTCACCGCGCAATAAGGGCTTTTCGTCACCTTCGAGTCGTCGCCGGTTACGGCGCACGTGATCATCACATCATGGTTCATGGGGTTCCCCTCTAAAGACCGTTTCGTCATATTATCGCGACCATAATATTTACGCCACCGGATGCCGGGAGCTTCCCGGGACTGTCTGTGGGCGTCCTTTTCGGGGTAGTGTGAGCCATGAAAAAGACACTCGGCACGTATCTGATTGAGGTCCTGGAGGCCCAAGGCGTCCAGCACGTGTTTGGGATTCCGGGCGTGCACAACCTTGAACTCTATCGAGGCCTCGCCGCATCGCGCATACGCCACATCGCGGGGCGTCACGAGCAGGGACTCGGCTTCATGGCCGACGGCTACGCGCGCGCCTCGGGCCGCATCGGCGTCTGCTTCACGATCACCGGGCCTGGGCTCACGAACATCGCCTCCGCCATGGCGCAGGCCTTGCAGGACTCGATCCCCTTGCTGGTGATTTCCAGCGAGAACCGTCGCGGTGAGATGGGCACCGGGCGTGGCTTTTTGCACGAGGTGCCGGACCAATTCGGTATCGGCGAGCGGGTGGCCGCACACGCGGAGCGCATCGGGGCGCCCGAGGATCTGCCGCCGGCGTTGGAGCGATTCTTCCGCCGCTGTGTCACGGGCCGCCCCGGACCCACGTACTTGGAGATTCCGCGCGACGTGCTGACGCTCGACGCCTCGCACCTGCCGGTCGAGACGTGGGGTCCGCCGCCGCCCCCGCAGCCCACGGAAGCTGCCGTAGCCGCTGCAGCCGCGAAATTGGCGGCGGCGACCCGCCCGGTGATCCTCGCCGGCGGTGGCGCACGCGGCGCGGCGAGTGCGATTCGGTCATTGGCCGAGCGCTTGGATGCCCCCGTCGTCATGACCGTCAATGGTCGCGGACTGTTACCGCCCGGCCATCCGTTGGCGGTGCCGATGAGTCCGTCGCTGGAACCGGTGCGCGCGCTGGTTGCCGCGGCGGACGTTGTCCTTGCGGTGGGCACGGAGTTCGGCCAGACCGACTACGATATGTACTCGGTGGCTGAATTCCCGCAACCGCCCGGCCTCATCCGTATCGATATCGATCACGATCAGGTGCAGCGCTCGGTACGGCCCGACATTCCGCTGGTCGGCGATGCGGCGAGCACGCTTGCAGCCATCGTCGCGGTGGGCGTGGGTGAGGCGCGCACTGCCGACGGCGCCGCGCGCGCAGCCACCGCCAATGCCGCGGCGCTCGCCGCCCTACCGGCCGCGTACGTACGCGAGATCGAGTTGTTGAACCTCATCCGCGACACCGTCCCCGGCGTCACGATCGTGGGCGATTCGACGCAAGCGGTGTATGCCGGCAACTTGGGTTATGCCGCGGCCGCGCCCGGCACCTGGTTCAACAGCGCGACCGGCTACGGCACGCTCGGGTACGCCTTGCCGGCCTCGACCGGCGCTGGGCTCGCCTGTCCGGACCGACCGATCGTCTGCCTCGTCGGTGACGGCGGGTTGCAGTTCTCGCTCGGCGAGATGGCAGGCCCTCGCGACGCGGGCGCCTGGACGGCGATCGTGGTCTGGAACAATTACGGCTACGGCGAGATCAAGACGTCCATGATTGCCGTCGGCATCGAGCCGGAAGGTGTCGATGTCCGTCCGCCGGAGTTTTCGCACTTGGCGGCGGCCTACGGCTACGCCCATTGCGTTGTCGACGATCTTGCGAGCCTAGAGGCGGCGTTGCGCGATTTCGCTGCGCGTCGTCAGGTGGTGGTGGTGGAAGTGCGTGCGGAGGCATTCGAATGAAGCGTCGTTTTGCGCCGATCGTGGATTGGATTGCCCACGAAGGGGGCGTCGACCCGTGGGCGATCCACTGGGAAGCGCGACAGGCGAAGGATCGCGGCGAGGACGTGATCATCCTCAGCGTCGGGGACCCGCCGATCGATACGCCGGTACCCGTTGTGGATCGGGCGGTCGCAGCCCTGCGCGCTGGCGATACGCATTACACGGAAATCTTGGGTAAGTCGCCGTTGCGCGAGCGGATCGCCGCAATGCACACGGAGCGTACAGGGCTATCCTGTGCTGCCGAGAACGTTGCAGTGCTCGCCGGGACGCAAAACGGCCTCTTTGTCGCCTCGCTGTGTTTAGCGAGCCACGGCGATGAGATCATCACGATCGACCCCATGTACACCACCTACCCGGCGTCGATCCAGGCGTCGGGGGCCAAGTTGGTGCGCGTACCGGCGCATGCAAGCGCGGGCTTCCACCCGGATCTGAAGGCGCTCGAAGCGGCGATCACTCCGGCCACCCGTGCGATATTTCTCGCCACGCCGAACAACCCGTCCGGGGTGGTGCTCTCGGAGGCCGATTGCGACGGCATCGCAGACATCGCGCGGCGCCACGGGTTGTGGATCGTCTCCGATGAGGTCTACGCCGGCATCGCCGACGGCAACCGGGTACCGAGTCTCGCGGCTCGCCTGCCCAATCAGGTGGTGACCCTGGGCAGTCTCTCGAAGAGCCACGCGATGACCGGTTGGCGGGTGGGTTGGCTGATCGGACCCACTGACCTCATTCGGTTGGTGGACGAATTGGCCCTGTGCATGCTCTACGGCATCCCGGGCTTCGTGCAAGAAGCCGCGATCGCCGCGCTCGACATTCGCCACGAGACCGAACAGGCGATGCAGGAATATTGCCGCGTCCGTCGCGACGTGCTCTATCGGGCCGTTACGGACATCCCCGGTGTGAAAGTCTGCTGGCCGGACGCCGGTATGTTCATGCTGCTGGACGTGCGCGGTACCGGACTGGGCAGCGCCGCGTTCCTGCGCGGATTGTTCGAGTCGGAGAAAGTCTCGCTCCTGGACGGCGCTGCGTTTGGGCGCGAAACCGACGGCTTTGTGCGAGCGTGTTTTGCGGCGGAGCCTGCGGAACTTGAAGAGGCCGGTCGTCGGATCCGGCGCTACGCCGCAAGTCTGGTCAGCGCCTGACCAGACTCGGGCATCGCCGGCATCAGAGCCGGTAGGTGAAGGTGACGCCGATGGTCCGCGGCCGGAACGTGAACGAGTTGCGTTCCGGCGTGGGCTGCGACCACACGTAGTTGCCGCTGCTGTTGGTCGGGATGTTGTAATCCGTCTGTTCCAACTGGTAGTTCGTGATGGTTCGCGAATCGAACAAGTTGTCGATGAACAGGGCGACCGAGGCGTTGCCGAAGCTGACGCCACCGCGCAGCGACGCGAAAGTCGTTGAACTGAGCGGGACGACATAGGGGTTGTACTGAGTCGTGCCGGAGTCCTGTAACGCCGTGAGCCACTTATTGCGCGCGGCGTATTCCCAGTCCATGCGGATGAACGCATCCCGCTCGCCGATCCCGAAGTTGTACTGCAAGCCGACCGACACGGTCAGCGGCGGTGACGACGACGGACTGCCGTTGACCTCGCCTTCGCCCGAGATGGCGTCGCCTGCAATGGCCAAGAGCGGCTTCGGGGCTGCGGTTGATTCTGTGTAGCGGGCGCTGGTGTACCCGAGCGCGGCGTCGAGCGAGAATCCTCCGCCCAGAACCGACTCTAATTGCACGTCGAAACCCTTGGCTGCCGCGGTACCTAGGTTGTCCGTGAACTGCAGTCCGCAGTTGTAGCCGACGTACACGCTCTGCTGAATGTTCTGCCACTTGATGTAGTAGACGCTCGACGCGATGCGCAGCCGGTTATTGAAATTATTTTTCGTGCCGAACTCGTAGCTTTGCGTCGTGTCCGAGCCGTAGGCATTCGGGGCGCCACCGGGATAGCCCGTCTGATTCAGGCCGCCGTCACCGTTGCAGTAGCTCGGCAGGGGGCTATTACCGCCACCCGGTCGGAAGCCCTTGGCGTACGTGAAGTAGTACAGATCATCCGGGTTGGCTTGGAACGACAAGCCCACTTTCGGCGTGAAGGCATTCTCGCTGTGGGAGACGGCGGTTGTTTCCTGGCCGAAGTTTTCGAAGCCATCGCCCAAGTGGTTGAGGTCAAAACCAATGTGCGCAAAGCGGCCGCCGACGGTCAGCTTCAGGCGATCCGTGAGGGCATACGAGCCTTCGCCGAAAATCGCCACTTGGCGATCCGTGACACTGGTGTTGTTGAGATAGATCGCGCAGTTGGGAAGTGGCGATCCGGTGGGATTGCCGTCGTTGCAGGTGTAGTCATTCGTCCCGAAGAACGACTGTGGCGTGACGCCGAAGAGGTCCATCCAGGTCGTTTCAAAGTGGGAGTCGTAGAGCGCCTCTACGCTGCGCTCCTTAGAGACTGAGAAGAAAAGACCCGTGGTCCACACCAGCTTTGAGGTCGGATCGTTCGACTGCCAGCGGACTTCTTGCGTGAAGGCATTTTGCTGGTTCGTCATGATGTTCGGCGTGGTGTAGCCGAGATAGTTCGCCCCGGCCGGCAAGTGAATGCCGTTGCCATCGATCAACGGATACCAGCTGCACGGGCTGTACCCATTGCCTTGGCTGTTGGTGGGGTCGCCCGTGTAATTCGGGCCGCAGGACCCGACCAAAGGCGCCTGTGACTGATAATACGCCAAGTCGTAGGCCGTGCCTTGATAGCCGGTCAGTTCTTTGCGGTGGAAATAGGACGTATTGGAAATGATGCGCGTCTTGCCAGCATCAATCTCTATCTTGAGAGCGGGCAAGTAGTATTCGTCGGGCGTGGGGATGCGCTCGGGCGTGGCGTTGTTGAACTGCCCCGCGGACACGTTGGAGTACGCATCCCAGAACGTGGATTGATCGTGCTTTCGGGCGTCCTGGTACATCACGCTTGGCGTGACAGAGACCGCATCGTTGGGTTTCCACAGAAAGGCGACACGCGCCGCCAGCGCGTTATTGCGATTGGCGCGTGGATCGACCACCGCCTTCGTGGTGGGGTCGATGCGATCAATCCAGCCGCCGTCGTGCCGGTACCAGATGCTCGCACGGTAGCCTAAGACGTCGTCGATGATCGGGCCACCGTGAGCGACGCCGGCTTCGAAACTCGGATCCCCGCCGCGCGTGGTCGAGAACTCAGACCGAACGTAGGTGGACTCTTTGTTCACACTCGGCTGGTTCATGATGTAGCGAACCGTGCCGCCTTCGGACCCAGAGCCAAAGAGGGTACCCTGCGGTCCACGCAAGACTTCCACGCGATCGAGGTCAAAGGTCTTTGGGAGGGCATCGTCAGGGTTGAATCCCACAGCGCGCATTTGGATGGGCGTGTCATCAATGTAGATGCCCGTTGTTCCTGCGCCACCGGAGGAAGAGATGCCTCGAATGGAGATCGCGTTGGTGCCGGAGTTGTCGATGGTGACGCCCGGCGTGAAGCGGACAACATCTTGGAAATCCTTGATGCCCTTGGCGTCCAGCGACTCCTGCGTCATCGCGGTCACGGAAATGGGAACCTTGCTCAAGGATTCTTCGTGACGCGTCGCGGTCACGACGATCTCTTCGAGCTGCCCGGTCTTCGGGTCGGCCGCCTGCGCGCTGGATATGATGGCGCTGACCGCGACGGTGAGTAACGCGGCGCACTGACGTTGCTGTCTCATCTCGATTCCCCCAAAGCGTTGTTGTCGCCGGCCTCGAGACCTGAAGATCCTTCTAGGCTTCGAGTACGGCTGTCGCATCGGCCGACCAGTGCACGTGCACTTGGTCGCCCCAGTCGATCGCCCAGTCCAGTGTGCGTCGCTCGTTCTGCGAAAAGACGGTGAACTGCGTACCACTCGCCGTCTTGATTCGATAGATCGAGCGGTTGCCTAGGTAGCCGAGCTCCCACACTTCTCCACAAACCGAATTCCCCCCGGAATCCGCGTCTGCGGTTTTCGAAAGATGCACCTTTTCCGGACGAATGGCGACTGTCACGTGCGTGCCGTTCGCCCACGGACGATCGTCCTTTGCCCGAATCCGTCCGACCGAGTCGGTGAGAACGGTCACGATGCCGTCCGATTGGGACTCGATCACGCCCTCGATCAGATTCGCCGTCCCGAAAAAATCCGCGACGAACTTGGTGCGCGGATATTCATAGACTTCCGCCGGCGTGCCGACCTGCAACACGTGACCGCGGTCCATGACGGCAACCCGGCTCGACAGCGCCATCGCTTCGTCTTGATCGTGGGTGACCACGATGAAGGTGATGCCGAGCTCGTTCTGCAGATCCATGAGCTCGAACTGCGTGCTCTCGCGCAGCTTCTTATCGAGCGCGCTGAGGGGCTCGTCGAGGAGCAGCACCTTGGGGCGTTTCACGAGCGCCCGTGCCAATGCCACCCGTTGCCGCTGGCCGCCGGAAAGCTGGTGCGGCTTACGGCGGCCCAGAGCCCCTAACTGAACCATCTCCAATGCCTTGGCGACACGCCGGACGATTTCGGGCTTATCCACGCCGTCGCGTTTCAATCCGTAGGCAATATTGTCTTCGACCGTCATGTGCGGGAAGAGGGCATACGACTGGAACATCATGTTGACCGGCCGCTCGTAGGGCGGCACGTCGGTCATGTCGGCGCCGTCGATGAGGATGCGCCCGGCGGTCGGTCGGACGAACCCGGCCAGCATGCGCAGTAGGGTGGTTTTGCCGCACCCCGAGGCCCCGACCAGCGCGAACATCTCCCCACGGTAGATCGACAGATCCACCCCAGCGACGGCCGTGAAGTCGCCGTATCGCTTCTGTACGCCCTCGATGACTATCTGCGGCTGGGCCGTGGGGTCTAGCCACGGCCGATCACTGGCATTAGGGCGCTGCGGTGCGATCACCATTCGCGGGTCCGTCGTCGGTAGGCGTCGCGTCGAGAGTATCCCAACACCGTCATCTTGTGGGGTTCCTCAACGATCGGCCGGCGGCGTCAGGCGACGACGATCCGGTGCGAAGAAGGGGCGTTCGACAACGGTGGCCGTCACCATGCGTCGCTCCCAGACGAGTTCGCGGTGCAGGTAAATGTCCGCGTGCACGCGCCGGCCCATCTCAAAGTGGGGAGCGTCCAGAATCGCGAGTGCGATATTGCGCTTACAGGTGGGGGACCACATCGCCGAGGTGACGAAGCCGCACTCCTTTTCGTCCTTGGGCGAGGCGTAGAGTAAGGCGTTGTGGGCGGGTTTGTTGCCCGCGATATCAAGACCCACCAACATCCGCTGCAGGCCCGCCGCCTTCTGGCGCACGAGCGCCCGGCGGCCGTTGAAATGCGGCTTGTCGAGATCCACGAGCCACCCCAGACCGAGCTCGAGCGGCGTGCGCTCGCGGTGCATGCGGATGGTGTGCTCAGCCGAGATGAAGTCGACGTTCGGCATCAAGAAGCCGGCCTCGATACGGGCTAGGTTCAGCGCCTGAGAACCGATCGCGCGAATGCCTCGCGTGCGACCGGCCAGCATCAGTTCATCCCAGATCGCCAACGCGTGTTCCGGGCGCATCCACACTTCGTAGCCGAGGTCTCCGGTGAAGCCGGTCCGTGACACCATGAGCGTGCGACCGGACGCATCGAATTCGCGGAACTCGAAAGGCTTCAGTTGCTCGACGCCGGCTAGGCCGAACTTCTTCAGTACGTAGCAGCTGGTCGGCCCCTGGACGGACAAGGCAGCGACCTGGGAGGTGATCTCCTCGACACGCACGTCAAAGCCGATCGCAGAGTCGAGGAACCAGTCCAGCTGACGTTCGGCGGTACAAATGCGGAAATCCGTGTCCGAAAACCGGAAGACGGTGCCGTCGTCGATGATATGGCCGTCATCGTTGCACCAGACCACGTAGCTGACTCGGCCGGCGCGCAATTTGCGCATATCCCGGGTCACCAGGCGGTTCAGGTACCGTTCCGCATCCGCGCCGGTCACCCGATACTTCACCATCGGCGTCAGGTCGTACAGGGTGGCCGCGTTGCGGATCGCGAAATATTCCTGCTCCATCGTCGTGAAGACGTCGACGGTGGAGTAGCCAGCCCACGGGACGAACTGATCGATCTGGGACAGTTCCCGCGCCCGCGCGTGGAAGGGAGTCTCCAGCAATGGCTTGCGGAAATGCGGAGGCGATGGATAGTCGGACGTCGTGCTCATGCGCGTTTCCTCAAGATGCGCTCTGCCGCCAGTCGGCCGGGTAGGCCCGTGAGCCCACCGCCAGGGTGAGACCCAGCGCCGCACAAGTGCAGCCCGTCCAACGGCGAGTCGTATTGGGCGGCACCGGGGAACGGGCGCACCATCAAGTACTGGTCGAAGGCCAGATCACCGTGATGCCAGTGTCCGCCGCTGATGCGGCACACGTGCTCGAGGTCTTTCGGGAGCAGCAGTTCGCTCGCGACAATCTGTCGACCGACGCCCGGCGCGACCGTTTCAAGAACGGCGAGGGTGTTGCGCAACAGATCGGCTCGCGCGGAGCTGAGGTCAGATTGGGTGTCGTACGCGCAGTAATTCACCACAGCGGTCAGCACGTGGCGACCCGTGGGCGCGAGCGACGGATCGTGGATCGTCGGGATGCTGATCTCCAGCACCGGGCGCGACGAGACTTCGCCGTACTTGGACGCATTGAAGGCGAGCTCGATCTGATCCAGTGACGAGGCGACCAAGAGTCGATGGCCCAGTTGTTCGGGGTTCAGGTGTGTGAAGGTCGGCAGACCGTCCAGCGCGAGGTGCAACTTGGCCGTGATCCCGCGTTGCCGGAAATGGTCGACTCTGCGAACAAATCCGGTATCCAAATGCTGGGTGCCGAGCAGCGACAGGAACGTCTGACGGGGGTCTACACTGGAGACAACCCGCGGCGCGATCAGGCGTTCGCCATTGGCTAAATCCACACCCGCGACACGGTCATTTTCAACGGCGATGCCCGCGACGGGCGTACCCATCCGCACGGTGACGCCCGCCGCTTCCGCCGCCTTTGCGAGCGCGGCCGCAAGCGCGGCAGGCCCGCCAACCGGTAGCGAATAGCCGCCTTGGGTCGTGGACTCGTTGGCGCGTCGGCTCAACAGGGTGAGGACCGTGCCGGGTGCGCGCGGACCAAAATTGGAGCCGAGAGTCGCGTCCATGGCCAGCAGGGCTTGCAACAGCGGATCGACGATCTCGTCGGTCGCAAGGTCATAGACGTTCATGCCGGCAATACGCAGGAACTCGCGCATCTCGCGTCGTCCAAGCAGGCGCAGGCGCAAGCCGAGTTTCAGAAGGCTCCACGTGTCCTCAAAGCGCGTCGTGCCGAGTCGTGGCGGCGACGTGTGATGCAGCGCGGACATAAACTTGCCAAAGCGCGCGAGCCGGGTCGATAACGACGCCCACGCCGACGCGTCGGCAGTCGAGACCCCGGTGACGGCACCCGAGGCGTCGGTGACGCAGCGTTCGGGGGAGACTACGGTCGTCGCCACGTTGCGCTTCGCCCATGTCAGCCCATGACGTTCGAGTTCAAGCTCTCGCGCCAAGCCGTCCGAGAACTGATGGACCCATTGAGCGGCGACGGTGGTCTTGAACCCCGGGGCGAATTCGCGCGGTGCGGCAAAGCCACCGACCGAATCGGCCGCTTCCACGACGAGCACCCGTTGACCGGCAGCGGCGAGGCGCTGGGCACAGACTAAGCCGTTGTGGCCGGCACCGATGACGATGGCATCCCAACTGTGAGTGGTCATGCGGGGCTCCTGCCGAAGTCCTTCAATACACGCTGTGCGCAGTTGGCACCCGGCGCACCCATGACACCACCGCCCGGGTGGGTGGACGAGCCCGACAGGTACAGCCCTTTGACCGGCGTACGGTATTGGGCATAGCCCGGCACGGGGCGATTGAACAGCAACTGATCCATCGTCAGTTCGCCTTGGAAAATATTGCCTTCGGTGAGGCCCACTTCGCGTTCGATGTCCCACGGCGTGCGGATTTCCGCGTGGCGCACGAGGCTCTTAAAGTCCGGGCTGTGCTCCGCGATAGCATCCATCACGGTCGCTCCGAACGCTGTCCGCTTTTCGTCCGTCCACGGACCGTCAGCTAACTCGTACGGGCAGTATTGGACGAATACGGACATATAGTGCTTCCCGTCGGCCGCCATGGTCGGGTCGATCTGCGAGGGAATCAGCATGTCGATATACGGCGCACGCGACCAACGACCCTCCTTCCAGTCGTCGTAGGCGCGTTCCATCATCTCGAGGGTGTCGGTGATATGCATGTCGCCGCGCAACGCCGGGCAGCCGGCCGGTATGGCGGGGAAACTCGGCAAACCGTCGAGCGCAATATTGAGTTTGCCGGACGAGCCGCGAATCTTGAACCGACGCACGGCGGTCAGGAAGTCCTCGGGCAAATGCTCGGGCTCCACGCAATTCAGGAACGTCCGTTTGACGTCCATGTTCGAGATGACCATTTTGGCGTGAATTTCTTCACCCGACTCAAGGACAACGCCGCGGGCTTTGCCGCCTTGAATCAGCACGTGGTTAACGGGGGCCGAGACCCGGACGTCGCCACCGCTGGCGCGCAGCGACGAGGTCAATGCCGCGGTGACGGAGCCCATGCCGCCGCGTGCAAATCCCCAGGCGCCGACGGTCTCGTCGATGTCACCCATGTAGTGATGCAAGAGGACGTAAGCGCTACCGGGCGATCGTGGGCCCAGAGCCGTGCCAATAATCGAGCTGCCGGCAAAGTGTGCCTTGACGATCTCGCTTTCGAAATACTCGTCAAGGAAGTCCGCCGCGGACATGGTCCAAAACCGCAGCGTGTCATACATGCGCTGCTCGCCCATGCCGTTGAAACGCGCACCGAGGTAGAGCAACTCGGAAATGTCGCGCGGCTTGAACGACGTCGGATCCGGCGGTTCGCGCAACAGAAGCGGTCGGATGAACTTGCATTGGCGCATGACGTCGCGGGAATAGCGGTCATAGGCCTCGGCATCGCGCGGTGAGTGCCGCGCGATCTCGCGGCGCAGCGCGTCGTGATTGTCATACAGCGCCAAATGGCCGCCGCCACGCATCATCGTGCAGCCCGCATCGTACGGAATGATCTGCAATCCGTGCTTCGGAAGCTCCAACGTCCGCATAATTTCCGGTCGCAGCAAGCTGCAGACGTAAGAACAATTGGAGTACGTGAAGTCTTCGTAGAGTCGTCGACTGACCGCCGCGCCCCCGATGTAATCGTTGCGCTCGACAACGAGCACGTCGAGCCCGGCGCGGGCGAGGTAGCACGCGGCTACCAGGCCGTTGTGGCCGGCGCCGACCACGATGACGTCGTGGCGCTTCGAAGAGGTATTGCTCATGACCCTAGCCGTGTTGTTCGAGTTGACCCGAGGCGCGGGCCGCGAGGGTGGCGTCGACCGCGACCTCGAAGCCCTTTAGCGTGTCGGCCAAGCAGGACGCATCGTGCGCGGCAGAGATGAACCACGGCTCACGCGAGTCGGGTTCACACAGCACGCCTTCATCGTGGAGCACCTGCGCCATGGCATCGTAGAACGCGTAGTCGCTGCCTTTCCACGTACGGTAATTGCGCGGCGGGCTCGCATCGAAGTAGAGACCGAACATGGACGGATGGCCGACAAAACTGTGGGCGATCTGACGCGCCGAGAGGACCGACGTCATCCCGCTCATCAGGTCCGTCCCGTACTGGGCAATGCGCTCGAGCGCATCCGTTTCGTCCAAGATCTCAAGGCACTTTTCCGCCGCGGCGAGCGACACCGAATGGGCAGTGTACGTACCGCCGTGCGCGACACCATTGCCGAACTTGCGCATGATCTCTTCGCGGCCGGCAACGACCGAGATCGGATAGCCATTGGCAACGGCCTTCGCCATGGTGCAGATATCGGCATGAACGCCGTAGAGCTCTTGCACGCCGCCGCGGGCGACACGGAATCCGGTTTTCACTTCGTCGATGAAGAGCAAGGTGCCGTATTTGTCGCAGAGTTCACGCGCGCCCCGCAGATACTCGGGCTCTGCCGCGATGCCGAGGCAGTTGCCCATGATCGGCTCGATCAAGAGGCACGCGATCTTTCCCGCTGTGCGCTTGAACGTGTCTTCCAGCTGATTGAGATCGTTCGCCTGCACGAAGTGAGCGAAGCTGCGGACGCCGAGCGGGATGCCTTGGCTGTACGGGGCGACCTCGGGTTCCCCTTCCTGTGACCACTTCTCCATGGGCGTGTACCACATCGCAGCATCGAAGAGGCCGTGGTAACCGCCTTCCAGAATGATGTAATCGTCGCGGCCGGTGTAGGCGCGTGCAAGACGTAAGCCGGCCATCACCGCTTCGGTGCCGGAGTTGGAATAGCGCACCAGTTCCGCCGCCGGCACCATCTTTGAGATGCGTTCGGCCACGCGAAATTCGCGTTCGGTCGCGAGCGCGAAGACGCCGCCAACGTCCATTCCTGCCCGAGCAGCCGCATCGACCTCGGGGTGTGCGTAGCCCAGGATCGCGGGCCCGTAGCCGAGGCGGTAGTCGACGTAGCGATTCCCGTCGATGTCCTCAATGCGCGCACCGCGGCCCTGCTTCACGTAGATCGTGCGGTCTTCGCCCCAGTAGCGAAAGTTGGAGGCGACGCCAAGCGGGAGCCGAGTAACGGCTTTTTTCCAGTGGGCATTACTGAGGGTTAAGTCACGTGGCATGGCGGCCTCCACAAATTCCAAATGAGTGCATATCTCGATGATGCGACGCTAGCATTCCGTCGTTCACCCGTCCACGAAATTTGTACGTTCATATAAAAAACTAAATTGATGCGCCGCAACACGAAGATAGCCGAGTTTCGGTTGCAGAGTCTTGGATAAAAACCCTCATAAAACAGACAGTTAACACGTTTTATATGCATAAATGACGATCTCTAGCTCCACCGATCGACTTGCGATGCCGCTTGTGTAGAGCGTAAATTGAACGCTCGTATATAAGAGGTGGGCGGTATGAGCGTTCCCGAGCCGACCGTGAGGCAAGCACTGCCCGCGTGGGTTTATAGCCATCCGCGGATGACGCAGTTGGAGATCGAGAGAATCCTGCGCCCGAGCTGGCAGGTCGCTTGCCACGTCAATTCGATCCCTCGCCCTGGCGATTACACGGCCTTTGATCTCGGGCCCGACAGTGTGGTGGTGCTGCGAGACAAAGAAGGACAGATCCGGGCGTTCCACAACGTCTGCCGGCATCGGGGCGCGCGTCTCCTCGACGGCGACGGTCACTGTCCGGGGCTGATTGTTTGCCCCTATCACGGCTGGAGCTATCAATACGACGGACGGTTAACGGGAGTTCCGCTGCGCGAAAGCTTTCCGGGTTTGGATCGTGACGCGCACGGCCTCAAGCCGGTGCACGTCGAAATCATGCTTGGTTTGGTGTTTGTCTGTGTAGCGGATGCGCCACCTGCGCCCCCCTCGCAGGTCTGGGCGGGTCTCCTCGATGAACTCACGCCGTACCGAATAGAAGAGATGCAGCCGCTCGGCCCGATTGGAGAGGAGCATTGGGAGGTCGACTGGAAGATTGCGATGGACAATTACCTCGAGTCCTACCACGTACCCATCGGTCACCCCGGCCTCAACCGTTTGGCGACGCCCGATTACGAGGACCAAAGCGGGGTGCCGGGCGTGGCGCGTGGGATCAGTTGGCTGCGTGATACGCCGTCGCCGCGTTGGAGCGAGCGGGCGTATCAAGCGCTGTTGGCGAAAACACCGATCGATCTGCCGGCGGCACAATTGAAATCGTGGCGCTTTTACAGCGGCCTCCCCAATCTCGGCATCGATCTCTACCCCGAGCAGGTCGATTTTTTCCAGATTCTGCCGCGCGGTCCGGGCCGTTGCACGATTCGCTACGCCCTGTTTGGTCATCCGGACAGTCGTCGGGAGATCAAAGCACTTCGGTGGTTGGGGTCGAGAATCAATGCCGCGGTGAATGCCGAAGACCGCTGGCTGTGTGAGCGGGTCCAACGCGGATTGCAGTCACCGAGTTACACGCCAGGGCCCCTCTCGTCGATCGAAAAATGGATGCGGGAGTTCCACGAGCAGCTGGAGCGGGTGATCCCCGAAGTACGTCAGCCGACGCCGCCGGCACACTTTGCCCCGAACGGGCGGGAGTGAGTCATGAGCACCGATCATCCGGGCGATCCAACCGCAGGCGACTTCAACGGCCTGCGTCAGTTGGTGCATACCCTGCCAAGCCGCTGGTATATCGATCCCGAGCATTACGCGCGGGAACGGCGGGAGATCTGGTCGAAACAGTGGGTCTATCTGTGTCGGGCCAATTCCCTTCCGTCGGTCCGCTCCTATCGGACCTTTGATCTCGTCGGGCAACCGGTCCTGCTCGTTCGCGACGAGTCGGGAGCGATACAGGCGTTCTACAACGCGTGTCGGCACCGCGGATCGGCGTTGTGTCGAGAGCCGGAAGGGCGGTTTGCGGCAGGCGGTATCACCTGCCCATACCATGCGTGGACGTATCGGCTGAACGGCCAGTTAGCCCGTATCCCATCGGGCGGTCGAGACCACCACGTCGATATCGAACACACGCAGTTGCATCCGATCGCCGTCAAAGTCTGGCGTGGCTTCGTTTATGTGAATTTGGCCGGCGATGTGGCCGAACTCGGTGACAACTTCAACGCCAATCATGCGCTGTTCGACCACTGGCCACTCGAAGCGCTCGTCGTGGGTCACCGGATGACCAAGCGGATCCGCTGCAATTGGAAAGTGTTCTGGGAGAACTACAACGAGTGCCTGCATTGCCCGGGTGTACACCCGACGCTGATCGATGCGGTTCCGATTTACAAACGCGGCATCATGGAGGAGCGTGATGACCCTCACTGGCGCGCGCACGCCGGGAAGAATGATCCGCTCTACCAGGGGGGGCTCAAGACGGGCGCGAAAACCTGGACCGTGGATGGTCAGTCCTTGGGTCACGAGTTCCCCGACCTCACGGAGGCAGAGCGCAACCTCGGCTATCACTACATGACGAGTTTGCCGTCTCACTACCTCGTGTTACACGTCGACCATGTGCGGTCGTCGCGCCTGTTGCCCCTCGGGCCGGAAGAAACCGAGCTCGAGATTGAGTGGCTGTTCCCTCAGGAAACGCTCGCAGATCCGAGCGTCGACATCATGCAAGCCTGTGATTTTTCGGCCAACGTGATGTTGGAGGATGGCGAGGTGTGCGAACTGACGCAGCGTGGGCTGCATGCGGCACCGCACGAGCACGGGATGCTGATGCCGGAGGAGTACGACGTCTGGCGCTTTCAGGAATGGGTGCGCCAGACGCTCGGCTCGCGGTGAGCCGAGCGTCCGAGGTCTGACTTAACCCAAATGCACCCAAGCCGACTTGGTCTGGGTGTAGCCGAGCAGCGATTCGAGGCACTTGTCGCGGCCCTGACCTGACTGCTTGTAGCCGCCAAAGGGCTGAGTCATGTCGCCGTGATCGAAGCAATTCACCCAGATCACACCCGCTTCCAAATCGCGGACGGTCTTGTGCGCGGTGACGAGATCTCGGGTCCACACAGACGCCGCCAAGCCGTAGATCGAGTCATTCGCGATGCGTATAGCCTCGGCGAGGTCATCGAAGACGAGCACCGATGCGACCGGCCCGAAAATTTCTTCGCGAGCGATCGTCATCTCATTGGTGATGCCGGTGAAGAGCGTCGGGTTGACGTAAGAGCCGGGCAGATTCGGACGGTCACCGCCAAACTCGACTTTTCCGCCTTCGCGAATGCCCGTCTCAATCAGGCTGCTGACGCGCGAGCAGTGCGATGCGGTGACCAGTGGCCCTAAGTTGGTCGAAGGGTCGAGCGGGTCTCCCGCCACGTACGCACTGCGCCCGGCCTCGCGGAATTTCGCGATGAATTCCTCTGCGATCGCCCGATGCACGAGGATGCGCGAACCGGCGTTACACACTTCGCCCATGTTGCCGAAAATGCCATTGATGGCATAGCTGACGGCGCGGTCCATATCGCCCAGATCCGGCAAGAAGATCTGCGGCGATTTGCCGCCGCACTCGAGGCTCACGCGCTTCATGTTCGAGCGTCCTGCCGCGATGAGCATCAATTTGCCCACTTCCGTCGAGCCGGTGAAGGCGATTTTGTTGACGTCCATGTGCAACGACAGAGGGGCGCCGACCGCTTCGCCCATGCCGTTCACGACGTTGAAGACACCCGCGGGGCCGCCGGCTTTCACGAAGAGCTCCGCCATCAGCAGCGCCGACAACGGCGACTGCTCAGCCGGCTTCAAAACCACCGAATTGCCAGCGGCCAAGGCCGGCGCCACCTTCCAGGAGGCCATCAGCAGCGGGTAGTTCCACGGCACAATGCATCCCACGACGCCCAAGGGCTCGCGCAGAATGTAGTGAAACGCATCCGCGGCCGTGCTCGTCACGCTGCCATCGATCTTGTCCGACAGTTCCGCGAAGTATCGAAAGGTTTGCGACGATGACGGCACATCGATCGACAGCATGTCCCGGATGGGCTTACCCATGCACAGGGTGTCCAGTAGCGCGAATTGCTCGGCATGCGCATCGATCAAGTCGGCATAGCGCTGCAGCACCGCCATGCGATCGCGCGGCGCCATTCGACGCCACACGCCGCTGGCGAATGCCGCACGGCCTGAGGCCACCGCGCGATCGACCGTGGCGCTGTCACCGGCAGCCACGGTACACAACTCGAGTCCGGTCGCTGGGTTGATGACCGAAAAGCGACCGACACCGCCGTCGGTATGCTGGCCGTCGATAAAGTGGCCCGTTTCGTAACGCAGTTGCGCGGCGCGCTGGTGCCAATCGTGGGTCGTAAGAGTCGTCATGTCAGTCTCCGTCGGGTCGTGAGGCCGGTGGGTCTCACGGTGGTTGAAATCAAGGGCTACGCAGGGAGCGCCGGTGCGCGCGTGCGTCGGCTTCGAGCCCCCGTTGGGTTGACGCGGCAAGGCGGCACAGCATGCGCAGTTTGCGCGCCATGAGGTAGCGGAGCGCGCGCACGTGACGCGCATCTCCGAGCCGATCATAGCGCCACTGCACAATCTTTGAATCGCCCTCGCTGACCGGCAATACCTTCGTCACGGTCAGTCCCGCCGGACCCACGTCAATAAACTGGTTGGGGTCCAGCCAAAACACCATCGTCGCCGCCCCGCCGGTGAGCGCGACGGCGCGGCGATCGGTCCACGAGACCGACGGCGCGTTCACCGCTTCGGCGGCGACGGACTTGAGCACATCCGTCATGACGGTGCCGGCGGCCGCGACCGACATCTCCTGAAGGCGCAGGTTGTCGAGCCGCATGGCCGCGACCCGTTCGGCCAAGAGTGGCGCCGGGGGCGGTGACGCGGTGCCCGTTGCGGCCCAAATCAGAGCGCCCGTGCTGGCGCACAAATGCTGCTCCAGCGGTGCCCCATCGAGCAACGAATCCCCGTTCAGGTCGAACGAGGCGCGATGTACCGAGCAGGACAGGTCGGCGACCCGCCGCCCTTTAGGGCCTTCCACGAAGGCATGGGGGCGTACCGGGCAGCGATTCACGAAGGTGCGTAGCGCCAGATCCTGTCCGCGGACGACCAGTAGGCGGGCCGCATCCGTGTCCACCACAGCGCACGCGCCGGCTTCCTTGAAGTCCGCGGCGAGGCCGGCGAACTGCCATCCGGTGTCGGTCGCCGGTACCGGAGCGGTGGCGCGTTGACCGAACGACGAGGGGAATACGGACCGCAGGTAACGATCGACGCGTCGCCGTGCCGCTCCCCGATCAATGGCCGACTCGGTTTGAAACGCGAAGCCTTGCCACAGGACTTCCAGCGTTCCGATCAAACCGAGCGCAATGGCGTCGGACTCGGCGCGGCTCGCAGGCTCGCGCTCGATCAGGCGCCGGGTGATCTCGTACACCAGCGACTCGAACTTTGTGTCGCGGGCGCCGCAGATGTCGTAATACTCCTGCCGAGAGCTTGCCTCACCCCAGAACGAATACCACACCGACACTTTGCGGGTGCTGGCCAGCTCAGGGCCTAAATAGAGGTCGACCAATAAGTCCATCGCGCCGATGGGGTCGTGGGATCGCTCGGATACCGGCTGGATCAAGCGTTGCTCAAACTCGCTGGCGAGGAACTCCAGCGAGGCCACCAGCATCGCGTCCTTGGAATCAAAATAGAAACGGACAATGCCCGGCGACAGGCCGGCGATGGCCACCACTTTGTCGACCGTGGTCTTGGACGGACCGTACAGATGCAGCGCCGAAATGCAGGCGTCGATGAGATGAGGGCGATGGCGTGCGCGGGAGGTGCGCGCAGTCGCCACTTTCGCCGTGGGAGTGCGAGCCCGCGTCATGAGTGCAGGCAGCCCCGTTTCGCGCAGAAAGGGCTTCCCGGATGTGGCGGTCTACGGCAGACTCGGCAGGCGTTGCGCATGCACGCTCCTGGGGGGGAACAGGGTGGGACAACAGATGGCGAGATTTGTGGCGCGTCGTGGACGCTGGCTCATTATCCTGCCGCCATTGCTGTTCCTGTTCCTATTCTTCCTCATCCCGTTCGTCTTCGCACTCAAGATTAGTTTTGGTGAGGCAGCACTGCGTATTCCGCCCTTCACGGATCTGGTCGGACATTCGGCCACCGGTGGCTGGGTCTGGCAGGGCAGTTGGGCGAACTACCGCTACTTATTCACCGACGACGTCTATGTCATCTCCGTGCTCTACTCCCTGCGCACGGCCCTATTCGCCACCCTGATGTGCCTGTTGGTCGGGTACCCGATGGCCTATGCCATGTCCCGCGCGTCCAAATCCACGCAGAACATCCTGATGATGATCATCATCTTGCCGTTCTGGACGTCTTTTCTGCTCCGGGTGTACGCCCTCGAAAGCATCATTCGCGATAACGGCCTCGTCAACGCGGTATTACTGCGTTTGGGGGTTATTGATCAGCCCATCCACATGATGCACACGACCTTCGCGATTTATTTGGGCATCGTCTATTCCTATCTACCCTTTATGGTGCTGCCGCTCTACGCGACGCTCGAAAAATTAGACCGTACCTTGCTCGAGGCCGCCTCAGACCTCGGTGGTCGCCCGTGGCGCGCCTTCCTCGACGTGACCTTGCCGCTCTCGATGCCGGGCATCATTGCGGGGTCGATGCTCGTGTTCATCCCAGCGGTCGGTGAGTACGTGATCCCGGCGCTGCTCGGGGGGCCGGACAATTTGATGATCGGCCGCGTGCTATGGGATGAGTTCTTCGGCAACCACGACTGGCCGGTCGCCTCTGCCGTGGCGATCGCGTTTCTGGTGTTCCTCGCCGGCCCCATCGCCATCCATCAGTACTATCAAGTGCGCCAAGCGGATTATTGATCATGGACAACCGGATGCCGACGCCGCTGATCACCGTATTGTGTCTTGGCATTGCGTTTTTGTACGTGCCGATCCTAGTCCTCATCGGGTACTCGTTTAATGGGTCGGAGCTCGGCAGTGTCTGGGGCGGATTTTCGACGCACTGGTACGTTGCGCTGATGCACGACGTTCAGATCCGTAAGGCCGCTTGGTTGTCACTCCAGATTGCATTTGCGAGCTCGACCGGCGCGTTGGTGATAGGTACGCTCGCCTCGATCGCACTCGTTCGGATCCCGAAATTTCACGGTCGCTTTCTGTTGGCCGGAATGATCAATGCGCCCTTGGTGATGCCAGAGATCATCACGGGCATCACCCAGTTGCTGCTGTTTGTGTCCATGTTGCAATTGATTGGGTGGCCGGCTCGCGGCGTAACGACTGTCATTTTGTCGCACGTCGCCTTCTGCGCGGCCTACGTGGCGGTTACGGTTCAGTCACGGCTGCAGTCGGCGGATCTGAGTCTGGAAGAAGCGGCGATGGACCTCGGTGCGACGCGCACGCGCGCATTTTTCGACACGACCTTGCCGATCATAGCGCCGGCGTTGATGTCGAGCTGGCTGCTGTCCTTCACCCTTTCGTTAGACGACCTGGTGATTTCCAGCTTCGTCTCGGGTCCTCGGTCGAGCACTTTGCCGATGGTGATTTATTCAAAGGTGAAGTTAGGGGTGAGTCCAGACGTCAATGCGATGGCGAGCCTGATCATTGCCGCCGTTGGTGCGTGCGTGATCACCGCCAGTATTCTTATGCGGCGAGCTGAGCGATCCCGTGCAATGGAAACTCAACTCGCCGGCATGTGAGCCCGAACTTACGTAGCGACGAAGATGGGGTCGTGCGCCTGACGGGTAAAGATCTCGTAGACCATCGGTTCAAACGTTGAGATCGGCTCCGACGGGTATTCCGGATCAAACGACGCTTGATCCCAGCGCTCACAGAAATTAACGCAAGCGCCGTACCACGGATGATCCTTGTAGCGGTCGCGCCCATTCCGATTCTTGCCGTAGTGATGGGCGAAGTAATAACTCTGGAAGAGCCCGTGCTGCTGGACCACCCACGTGACCTCGGGTCGTACGTACGGCTTTAGAATCGCGGCCGCGATGTCGGAATGATTGTAGGGCGACAGATCGTCACCGATATCGTGTACCAATGCCGCGACGATGTATTCGATATCCGCGCCGTCGCGCATGGCGCGGGTGGCGCTCTGCAAGGAGTGCTCGTAACGACTGATCGGGAAACCGCCCATGCCGATCCCACCGTCGAGTTTGGCGAGCGCCTCGAGGATCCTACTGGGCAGGTGTTTCGCGTACTCGTGCTCGTAGCGCGCAATGAGTTCGTACTCTTCGCGCGTGCCTTCCATCATGTTGCGAAATTGGGCTTGTTTCATTGCGGAGATACTCGGCGTTACGTGTTGAGAACGAACTCAGCGGCTTTTTCGGCCACCATGATGACCGGTGCATTCGTGTTGCCCGTGGTGACGGTCGGAAAGACCGACGCATCGACCACGCGCAGCCGCGAGATGCCGTGAACTCGCAGTTGCGGGTCGACGACCGATGTGACGGGATCCGGCCCCATCTGCAGCGTGCAAGACGAGTGATAGACGGTACCCGCCCGCTGGCGGAAATCGGCCAACACCGCCTCGTCGGACATCGCCTCGGGGCCGGGGAGATACTCGCGCTCCGTAATGCTGCGAATCGCACCGGTTGCCGCCAGACGGCGCAGGAAACGGCCGCCCTCGTAGACGTCGTTGATATCCGCGTCGGTCGCGAGAAACGATGCGTTGATTTTTGGTGGCGCCAACGGATCCGCAGAACGGATGGAAACCGAGCCACGGCTCGTCGGGCGACAGGTATTGAACGAAATGAGGAACGCAGAGAACGGGTCTGCGTTCGCCATGGTCTTGGGCTTCGTAGAACTCGCCGTGTAGGTCAGCGGATTAAAATAAATTTGCAAGTTCGGTCGCTCGAGTTCTTCGCGCGTGCGAACGAAGGCGCCGGCTTGATTGACGCTGCGGCCGAGTGGCCCACCGCGGTTCCAGGCCCAGTGCAGGGCCGCTTTGACCTTACCCGAGAAGGGATTCAGCACATCGTTCAGCGTCGGTTCCGTGCAGCGGTAGTAGTAAGACACCGCCACGTGATCCTGCAGACCCTGACCGACGCGAGGTTGGTCCAGTACCGTCGGAATGCCGTGCTGCGCCAGCGTCGCCCCGTCGCCGATGCCGGAGATCATCAGGATCTTCGGAGAGTTGATCGCGCCGGCGCAGAGGATGACTTCTCGACGCGCCTCAGCCACTTTGCGGCGTCCGTGCTGCAGATACTCCACACCGCGCGCCTCGCGGTCGCGGATATCAATCTTCAGGACCTGCGCGTGCAATTCGACCGCGAGGTTCGCGCGTCCGAGCGCTGGGTGCAGATACCCCGTCGCCGAGGAGACGCGCCAGCCTTTGCGCATATGGAAATCCCACGTGCCGGAGCCTTCCATCTGTGCGCCGTTAAAGTCGTCGGTGCGCGGGATTCCGAGTTCGTCGCAGCCGGCGAGAAAATTCTCGCAAATCTTGTGGGTCGAGCCGCGTATGCCGGAAACGTGCATCGGGCCGCCGGCCCCGTGATACGCCGATGCGCCGCGTTCGTGGTCTTCGCTTTTCTTGAAGTACGGCAAGACATCAGCGTACGCCCAGCCGTCGTTGCCGAGAGCCGCCCAATCATTGAAGTCGCCGGGATGACCGCGCATGTACACCATGGCATTGATGGAGCTCGAGCCGCCCAACACCTTGCCGCGCGGGCAGAAGCCCCGACGGCCATCCATGGTGGCATCCGGCTCCATCTCGTACATCCAATTGAACTTCGGATGTCGGAAGGTCATTCCGTAGCCGACCGGGATGCGTATCCAGGGGCTCGCGTCCGATCCACCGGCCTCCAGCAGGAGGACGGAATAGCGGCCATCCTCGGACAGGCGATTGGCCATCACGCAGCCGGCGGATCCCGCCCCAATGATTACGTAATCGAATTGCGACATCAGACGTTCTCCCTCGAGGGCGAGCCGCGATTCAGAGTCTGAACCTGCGGACGCCACGGTCATCCTGATAGTCTAACGCTCTGAGGTGGGGGCCTGCTTTACGCTCGCACCGCAAATCTGACCGCGCGAGGAATCCGAGTGTCGACGAAGATTGACCTGAGAAAGTTGCCGCCCCTGAATGCCCTGAAGGGCTTCGAGGCCACCACGCGTCGTCAGAGTGTCCGGGACGCGGCGGATGAGCTCTGCGTGACCCACCCGGCCGTCAGTCACCAGATCCAGTTGCTGGAAAGCGATCTGGGTGTCCAGTTGTTTTCCCGTGAGGGGCGGGCCATCGTCCCGACGCCTGAGGGTCGTCTGTTTTACGGCTACGTCCGCAAGGCGCTCGATACCCTCATCGAGGGTGCCGAGGCGTTGCGTCGCTCCCGTTTGGAAAAGCCGCTGCGCATCCAAACCTACGTCACGGCATCGATTCGCTGGTTAGCGTCCCGGATCCCGGCCTTTCAGGACGCGCACCCCGACGTGCGATTGCAACTGTCCACCTGTGCGTTGGAGTGGGATTTTGACGAGTCGCTGGGCGACGTCGGCCTCGTTTACCGCGAAACCCCGCCGGGACCGGAGTTTGAGTGGGTCCCATTGTTCGATTACGCCTTGTATCCCGTCTGCAGCCCGGCGATGCGCAAGCGATTGCCCGAACGGGCGCAACCAAAGGACTTGGTCGGCCTGCCGCTGGTCGTGGTCTACACCGAGACGCGCAATTGGGACATTTGGTTTCAGGCGGCCGGCGTGGACTACGTACCCGGCAGCCGGGTTGTGGTCGACACCCTGGCGATTGCCCTGCAAATGGCCTTGGATGGCGCGGGTATTGCGCTCGCTAACGGCCCGTTCGCCGAGGATGACTTGCGCTCCGGTCGCCTAGTCATCCCGATGGAACACGTGGCGCGAGGCCCCGGTGGCTGGGGGCTGATTTGCCGGCGCGACGCGCTCGAAAATCCGAAAGTCCAGGCCTTTATGGACTGGTTTGGCCGAGCCGCGGGTTAACGCGGCTCAGCCTCTCCACCGAACTTACTGCCGGTTGGACGGAACGACTTCGTAGCCCGGTTCTTTGGGCTTGTCGTCGGTCATCTGCGCCGGGAAGCCGACGCCCAGCACTTTCACGCCCATCGGCTCTTCGTAGCGACGGATGACGTTCGGTGACAGTTCGCGCGGACCGTAGGCGGCTGCGCTCTTCTTAAACACATCCAGAATGAGCGGCGACAACTCCAGCGGCACGTGATGCTTCTTGGCGATCGAATCGAACAGGCCTACGTCTTTGATGACGAGGTCCATCGTGAAATTGATATCACGGCTGCCGTTCAGGATGACCTGCGACTCGGTCTCGTGCACGAATGAATTGCCGGACGAGATGCGGATGGCTTCGTACACCGTGTTCATGTCCAAGCCCACGACCTTCATCGTGGTCAGCGCTTCGGCCAAGGCCACGAGATGTGCGGTGCACAAATAATTGGTCATCACCTTGAGTACCGATGCGGTGCCGATCGGGCCGGTGTGCAAAATCTGGCAGCCCAAGATCTTCAGGATGGGCAGCACGCGCTCGAAGCCAGCCCGTTCGCCACCGGCGAAAATCGAGATATTGCCGGTCGCCGCGCGATGGCAGCCGCCGGAGACCGGGCACTCCATGGCGAGCGCTCCGGTGGCTTCCACCAGCGGCGCCAGGCGCTTGATTTCCGCCTCGTCGGTGGTGCTCATTTCCATCCAAATTTTGCCCGGCGACAGTCCGGCGATCACGCCATCGGCAGCCTCGAGCACCTCGGCCGAGGCTGCGGGGGAGGGCAGGCAGGTGATCACGACGTCGACCTGTTCGGCCATTTCTTTGGGGGAGGCAGCGCTCTTGGCGCCCTTGGCGACAAACTGCGCCACGAGCTCGGGGTTTAGGTCGCGCACCGTGAGATCCGCGCCGTTACGGAGGAGATTGCCGGCGAGGCTCGCGCCAACGTTGCCGAGGCCGATAAAGCCGATCTTCGGAAGGGTCATAGGTGGCTCTCTGAGTGAGGAGTCATAGGTTGGAGTTCGGTGGGAACCGCCGGTGGGGTGATTCCCGAGGGAGACGAGGCTAGCGATCTGCCAAAATTGCCGGCAAGTTAATTTTTTTGCTGTCTAGGACAATTAATTTCCCGAACCCTCGGGGCGGCCCGATGACTTCGGTGTCGGTATATGATGCCGTAGCCTCAGGGGTGCTTCGCCCTCGAGGTGGGTCTCCCAACCGGGGGGCCCTACCCGGTCGATGGGGGGGACTGTGGAACAGAAAGCGCTCAAGACAGGCGATGTCGCGAACACGACGTCGACGCTCGTCCGATGGTACGTACTGGTGATGATGGTGCTGGTGTATACCCTCAGCATCGCCGACCGGTATGTGGTGTCGACCGTGTTGGATTCGATCAAGGCCGATCTGCATTTGAGCGACGGCGGTGTCGCCATGCTGACCTCGTGGCCATTGGCGCTGTTCTACGTCGTGCTCGGCTTCCCCATCTCCTACATCCTCGACCGGCACAGCCGCAAGAAAATCGTCGCGGTCTCCATCGCACTGTGGTCGGCGATGACGATTTTCTGCGGCATGACCAAGACGGTTTTGGGCTTTGCGTTCACCCGGATCGGTGTGGGCGTGGGCGAGGCCGGCGGTACGCCAGGCGCCAACACGATCCTGTCCGACTACTTTCCAGCGTTCCGTCGCCCCATGGCGCTGACGATTTTTTCGCTGGGCGCGCCGATCGGCGCGTGGCTGTCGTACAACTTTGCCGGCGGAATCGCCGTCGCGTTCGGCTGGCGCTCGGTATTTTGGGTACTGGGTGCCCCCGGTTTCTTGGTCGGCCTCCTGATTTGGGCAACCATCAAAGAACCGCAGCGGGGTCAATTGGACCACGCGCTCGAAGGGTCTGCGCCCAGTGTGGGTGAAACGGCCCGTTTTCTGTGGCTGCAGCGCTCTGCGGTTCACGTCATGCTCGGCAGCGCACTGACGGCGCTCTGGGGTTGGGGCTTGATCTACTTCACGCCGTCCTTTTTGCAGCGGTTGTATCACCTCGACGCAGGCCAAGCTGGCGATATCACCGGTCCTATCCACCTCTGGGGCGGCGGTTTGGCCACCGCGTTGACCGGTTGGTTGTTGGGCCTCGGCGTCTTCAAGGATCCTCGCCGGATTGTCTGGTTCATGGGCTCGATCATTGGCATCGCCACGTTTGCGTCGATCGGAATCTATTGGACGCGTGACCTTGAGGTCGCCCGCGCGTTGTTCTGGATCTTCATCCCCGCGATCTATTTCTACATCGGTCCGTGTTTTGGTCTGCTGAATAATCTCGCCAAGCCGCGCATGCGGGCCATGTTTTGTGCCGCGACCCTGTTTGCCGCGAACGTCGGTAATCTTCTGATTGCACCCTTTTACGTGGGGGGTCTGAGCAATTACTTTGACCCGCTGGGTCAAGGGTCCACGGAATCGCTGCGCATGGCACTGTTGTGCCTCGCGCCCATCGGTTTCTGGGCAACCTTTCATTACTTCTGGTCCGCGCGGCAGCTCGTGCAGGATCAGGAGCGTGCCACCGGTATCAAAATCTGAGGATCGCGATCCTCAACTGTGGGCGTTTTAAGCCCGCAGCGTCATTACGGAGAGAGTTATGAAAACCTTGCTGCATTACATTGATGGGGCCTTCGTCCGTCCGGTCACCGACATGGGACGCTTCCCGGTCTTTAATCCGGCCACGGAAGAACAAGTGGCGGAGATCGCGATGGGGTCGGCGGACGATGCCAACCTTGCTGTTGCGGCGGCTCACCGAGCCTTTCAGACCTATTCGTTGACGACGCTCGACGAGCGTATTGCGTTGATGGAGAAGTTGCTCGAGGTGTACATGCGCCGTTACGGCGAGGTCGCTGAGGCCATCACGACCGAAATGGGTGCGCCCAAAGATTTCTCGTACAACGCGCAAGCCGAGTGCGGCTCGGGCCACATCAAGGAGACCTTGAAGGCGGCTCGTGAGCTGGATTGGGAAGAGCGCAGCGGCGCCCGAGGCAATGTCGTGCGCGAAGCCATCGGCGTCTGTGGTTTGATCACGCCGTGGAACTGGCCGATGAACCAGGTCGCGGCGAAGGTGGCGCCGGCCCTGATTGCGGGCTGCACCGTGGTGCTGAAGCCGTCGGAGCAGAGCCCGCTCTCGGCGCAGATTTTCGCGGAGTGCGTCCACGAAGCCGGCTACCCGGCGGGCGTATTCAACATGGTTCACGGTACGGGCGTCGAGGTGGGCAATGCGCTCTCCGTGCACCCCGACATTGAATTGATGTCGTTCACCGGATCGACGCGCGCCGGCATCGCGGTCGCGAAGGCGGCAGCCGACAGCGTCAAGCGCGTCTCCCAGGAACTCGGTGGCAAGTCGCCGAACATCGTCTTTGCCGATGCGGACATTGAGAAGGCCGTAAAGCGCGGTGTCCTGCATTGCATGAGCAATACGGGGCAGTCCTGCAACTCGCCCACCCGCATGCTGGTCGAAGAGTCGGTCTACGAGAAGGCGGTCGCCGTCGCGGCGGCTGTTGCGGCCAATGTGAAGGTGGGCGACCCGACGCAGTCGGGCAATCACATCGGACCCTTGGCGTCGAAGATCCAGTTCGAGCGGGTGCAGCACTGGATTCAGGAAGGCATCGCGGAAGGTGCTCGCCTCGTCGCGGGCGGGCCCGGGCGTCCGGACGGCATCGAGAAAGGCTACTACGCGCGCCCAACCGTGTTTGCCGGCGTCAACAATCAGATGAACATTGCGCGAAACGAAATCTTCGGGCCGGTGCTGGTCATGATTCCATTCAAGGATTTGGACGACGCCATTGCGATCGCGAACGACACACCGTACGGGCTTGCCGCGTACGTGCAGACCGGCGATCACCAGAAGGCCTTGTACGTGGCCAAGCGCTTGCGCGCGGGTAGCGTGTACCTGAACGGGGTGGGCCAGGATTACAGTTCGCCGTTCGGTGGCTTCAAGCAGTCCGGTAACGGACGCGAGTGGGGCAAGTACGGTCTGCTCGACTTCCTCGAGTTCAAGGCCATCAACGGTTACTACGAGGCCTGAGACTATGAAGCTCGTCGACATCGAGACGTTCGTCGTCGGTAATCCGCCGCCGCATTACGGCGGCCGTTACTTTGTGTTTGTGAAAATCACGACGGACGGCAACGTCTCGGGTGTCGGCGAGGCGTATTGCGTGCCGTTTGAGCCCCACCTGGTGGCGAAGATGTGCGAGGACCTCTTTAACCGCTATATGCGCGGCGAAGACCCGCATCGCATCGAACACATGTGGCGCCGGGTGTACTCGGCCGGCTTCACGCAGCACCCGGATCTGACGGTCATGGGCTGCATGTCGGCGTTGGAGATGGCCTGCTGGGACATCATTGGTAAAGAGGCCGGTCAGCCGGTGTACAACCTCTTGGGCGGCAAGGTGCACGAACGGCTGCGCTCGTACACCTACATTTATGCCCGACCCGGCGACACCGTGGATGTGTATCAGGACCCTGAGCTCTCGGCAGTCCGCGCGGCCGAATACGTGGCACAAGGGTTCACGGCGATCAAATTCGATCCCGCCGGTCCTTACACGGCGTTTGATGGCCGCCAGCTGTCGTTGCACGCCCTCGACTTGTCGGAACGCTTCTGCGAGGTGTTGCGCGAGGCGGTGGGCTCCAAAGCCGATCTCCTGTTTGGTACGCACGGCCAGATGACCGCCGCAGGCGCTATCCGCTTGGCGCGCCGTTTGGAGAAGTACGACCCACTCTGGTTTGAGGAACCGGTGCCACCCGATGCGCCGGAGGAAATGGCGCGTGTTGCGCGGGGCACGACGATCCCCATCGCAGCGGGCGAGCGTCTGACGACGAAGTACGATTTCGGTCGGATGTTGGCAGCAGGATCGGCCGCGATTCTGCAGATGAACCTCGGACGCGTCGGCGGATTGCTGGAGGCTAAGAAGATCGCGGGCATGGCGGAAGTCAGCCACGTGCAGATCGCGCCGCATCTGTACTGCGGTCCCGTGGTGGGTGCTGCCAACGTGCAGTTGGCCACGTGCAGTCCCAACTTCCTCATTCAGGAAAGTATCGAACGTTGGGATGGTTTCCATGCGGAGATCCTCACGAAGGGAATCCGTTGGGAAGAGGGCTACATCATTCCGCCGACCGAACCGGGTCTCGGTATCGAGTTGAACGAAGCGGTGTGCCGCGCCCACCCGTATACCGGCACTCAGCTCCACTTGGACATGACGGGTCACCCCGTTGTCTGAGTCGGTTTCGATCGCGCGCGGTCGGTGCGAATGTGGGGCCGTCGCGTTCGAGATCGACGGGCCATTGCGCGATGTGGTGGCCTGTCACTGCACGCAATGCCGGCGGACGAGTGGGCATTACAGCGCCTATACGTCCGCCTGCATCGCCCACGTGCGGTTCGTGACGGACGAAGGACTCGTCTGGTACCGCTCCTCGTCGACGGCTGAGCGAGGCTTCTGCGGTCGGTGTGGCAGTAACGTGTTTTGGCGCCCGCTGCGCGAACCCGAACGAATCAGCATTGCGGCCGGTTCACTCGAAGGCGTTACCGGGCTGACCCTCAGCCAGCATATCTTCGTCGCCGACCGAGGTGACTACTACACCGTCCCGGCAGACGAGCCGCAACGGTTGGGCTGGTAAACAGAGTCGAGGTAGGGCGCGCTGCTGAGACGCGCACCGACCGCTTGGGTCGCTACGCCCAGCAGTCGGGTGGCAGTCGGACTTTGAAGTCCGCACTAGCTGCGTAAGCGCGTGCCCTCGGGGTCATACAGCGGCTGCGCACGCACGACGGCCTTCGCGATTCGACCGAGGATGTCGATCTCAAAGACCTCACCGTCCCGAGCGTAAGCGCTCGGCACGAACCCGGCGGCTAGGCTGCGTTCCACACAGTGCCCGTAGGCGCCAGACGTCACGTAGCCCACCGCCTGGCCGTCCTTCACGATGGACTCGTAGCCGACCACGTCGGCATCATCGGCATCGACTTCCATGACGACGAAGCGCCGGTTCGGGCCGTTGGCGCGTTCTGCCAAGGCGGCGGCACGACCGATAAATCCCGGCTTGTCGAAATCCACGTAGCGGTCGAGCCCGGTTTGCGCGGGTGTGTAATCGGGGCGGAAGTCTCGATTAAAGGACCCGTAGTTTTTTTCCAGTCGCAACGACGACAGCGCACGACCGCCGAAATGCACCAGACCCAAGTCGTCGCCGGCGTCGCACAGGTCATCGTGCAACGTGGCGAGGTAGTCGAGCGTGGTCCATAACTCATAGCCCAGTTCGCCCGTGAACCCCGCGCGTGTGAGTATCACGGGTGCGTAGCCGACCGAGGTCTGGCGTACGTCGAATAGGCGGAACGCATTCGCCGACAGATCGAGTCGCGTTAATCGCTGCAGCAGTTCGCGCGAGCGGGGGCCGGCAATCGACACGCCCCCCAACGTGGAGGCGGCCGACCGAACGAACACATCCGCCGGCGGTTGCTGTTGCCAGAACCAGCGCAGGTGAAACTCCTCGGCAAAGCCGGAGCCCACAATCAGGTAACGATCTTCGGCAAGGCACGCGATGGACAAGTCCCCGACGAGGCGGCCCGCCTCATTGAGCATCGGGGCGAGGGCGAGGCGCCCCACCTTCGGCAGGCGACAGGCAAAGACGCGATCCAACCACGCACGCGCGCCCGTGCCGGTGATTTCGTACTTGCCATAGTTCGTGGTTTCGTAGAGACCGACGCGACTGCGAACCCCTCGACATTCCTCGCGCACGATGGGGAAGGCCTCTGAGCGTCGATACGTGGGGGTCTCGCGACCCTCCACGCCGGGCGGCGCGAACCACAGCGCGTGCTCGAGCCCAAAGTTTGCGCCCATCACCGCGCCGCGGGCACGGAAGCGGTCGTACAGCGGCGAGCGTCGCACCGGGCGCGCGGCGGGGAGCTCTTCGTTCGGATAAGCGAGGCGGAAGCGCCGCGAATAATTTTCGGGCACCTTGATCGAGGTGTATTTCGGCGTAGCAAAGGTGCCGTAACGCGAGACATCCATTGACAGAATGTCTTGTCCGGGATCCCCGTGAGCCATCCACCGGGACAGCATTAAGCCGATACCACCACCCTGACTGAATCCGGCCATGACAGCGCAGGCGACCCAATAGTTGCGCAAGCCTCGCACCGGGCCGACCAGCGGGTTGCCGTCGGGCGCGAAGGTGAACGGGCCATTGATGGCTTTGCGGATGCCCACTTCGCCGAGTGCGGGAAAGTGCTTGAAACCCACCTCGAAGTGCGGCGCCAAACGTTCAAAGTCGTCCGGCAGCAGTTGCATCGAGAAGTCGGTGGGCGTCGTGTCCGGGGACCAGACGCGACCGTTCGGCTCGTAAGTGCCCAGTAACGCGCCGCCGCGCTCTTGGCGCATGTAGATCTCGCCCGCGTAATCCGTGGTGTTGACGATTTCTTTGTCGCGCCCGGCGAGTGCCGGGATGTCTTCGGTCAGCAGATAGTGGTGCTCCATCGCGAGCACCGGCAATTCGAGGCCGACCAAGCGACCGATCTCCCGCGCCCACAAACCACCGCAGTTCACCACGTGTTCCGCGTGGATCTCACCCTTGTTCGTTTGGACCGTCCAACTGCCGTCCGAGCGCTGCGCGAGACCCGTGACTCGCGTAAATCGTTCGACTTCGGCGCCCAAGGTGCGCGCGGCTTTGACGTAGGCGTGGGTGGTTCCGGACGGGTCGCAGTGACCGCCGTCCGCTCGCCAGAGCGCGCCGATGAAGTATTTGGGATCGATCAGCGGATTGAGTTGCACCGCTTCTTCCACGGTGATCATCTCGGTTTCCATGCCGAGATACCGTGCTCGGGAGCAAATCAGCTTCAAGCTATCCAGCTCACCGGCCGTCGCGGCGAGCATCAAGCCACCGTTGGGATGTAAGCCGCAGGACTGGCCAGATATCGCTTCGATTTCACGGTACAGGTCGATCGTGTACTTCTGCAGACGCGAGATATTCGCTTCACCATTGAAGGTGTGCATACCGCCGGCCGCGTGCCACGTCGATCCGGAGGTCAACTCGCTTTGTTCGAGCAGTAGGACATCGGTCCAGCCAATCTTGGAGAGATGGTAAAGAACGCTCGCGCCGACGACGCCGCCACCGATTACCACGGCCTGTGCCGAAGTCTTCATAACTCCACTACTCCTAGAATGGGGACGCGACCGTCGTGTTGCCGGATCGATGGGCAAGCCAAATCTCGACATGACGGGCGTACGTCGACGGTACGAGCGCAAAGAGTCCCGTCGGATGCGGTATGAGAATGACGTTGACTTGCGCAATGAGCGTAGCGGCCACGTGACCGGGCCGGAATACCTCCGGATCCAGATCGATGCGGCAGCCGAGGGAGAGGCGGTTACGCCATTCGATGCCGATGAGGTCAAAAACGACATAGCCCGATGACTGATCGACCACGATGGCGCCCGTGCCTAAGAGCGCGGAAATGCGTGCCGCGGTCTCTGCGCAGGGACGTTCTGGGGCAATCACCCACCAGCGATCCGGTCGAGTACACAGGGTGACATAGTCGTCCGACCAATGCGCCTCACCCGGGGGCGGCAGAACCAGATGGCGGGCGCGCCCTGCGTACACGACATCTCGGTGACGACCGCGGCGGGCGATGACTTCCGCGAGGTCGGCCTGTGACCGCTCGAACCGACACGGATTCAGCGGCTCAGGCGCGGACACGAGCATTCTCCGGATCAAGGTGATGAGGGCTCGTGATCTCGACCGCGCACGTCTCACCGTGCACGGGCGAGACCGCCAAGAGCCGCTGCCCGCGGCGGGCGTGTCCGCCACGCAAAAGCGCGAGACCCACCCAGCCGACCTGTTCGGTCGCGGGCGTCGATGAGGTGATAAACCCGAGACTGTGATCATCGGTGTCCGGGTCGATCAGATGGGCGCCATTTCGCAGACGCTGTTCGCTGTCCACCGGTTTGACGCCAACGAGCTCCAGCCGCATGTCGCCGCTTTGCAGCGCCTCGCGCTGGACGAGAGCGGCGCCGATGTAATCGGCGGTCTGTTTGCAAAGACGCCCCAATCCAAGATCGCCTGCGGTCGTCTGGCCGTTCAATTCCGCACCGGTAACGTGGCCCTTTTCGATGCGCAGGGTATTCAGTGCATCCAAGCCGTAGGGTTTGAGTCCGAGGGGCGTGCCGACCTCTAAGAGTCGCGTCCAAACGGTGAGCGCGTGTCGAGCCGGTACGGCGACTTCGTAGGCCAACTCCCCGGAAAACGAAATCCGGAACAAACGACCGGCGATGCCGGCGATGGTGATCCCGGTGACGGCCATGAACGGGAATGCTTCGTTCGAGAGGTCGGTCTGGTCCACGACTTCGCTCAAGACCGCCCTAGAGAGTGGGCCTGCAATCGCAAATTGCGCCCAGTGGTCCCCGACATCGCTGATCGTCACGTCCCAATGCGGGCAGACCGTCTGGCGATGGAACTCCAGGTGGTCCAAGACGGCGGTGGCATTGACCGTCGTCGTCGTCAGAACGAAATGATCCTTGCCGAGGCGCGCCACCGTGCCGTCGTCCAGGAGGATCCCGTCCTCCCGGAGCATGATTCCATAGCGGCATCGGCCCATCGGCAGCGTCGACATCGTATTGGCATAGACGAAATCGAGAAAAGCGGCCGCGTCGCTGCCGGCCACTTCCAGTTTGCCCAGACTGGAGACGTCGGTGATACCCGCCTCCCGGCGCACGTGCCGTGCTTCGCTCAGGACAGCGCTCCAGCCGGTGTCTTGGGAGTACACGAGTGGGCGCATCCACAGGCCGGCGGTGACAAAGGTCGCGCCTGCGGCGACGTGCCAATCGTGCAGGGGCAGCAAACGGCGGGGTTTGAAATGCTCACCGCTCTCGCCTCCGGCCAGAGCGGCAAAGGGGACGGGTTCGACGAAGGGACGCGCTTTGGGCTGCCCGACTTCGGCGACATCGATACCGCGCGCCAACGCGAGGACCGCTTGTCCGACGAGGCCGCCGATGCGGCCTTGATCGGTCGCCATGCCGTGGGTCGTGTAGCGTTTCATGTGCTCCACGTGTTCGTAGCCCTCGCGGCGGGCAAGCCGAATGTCGGCAGTGGTCACGTCGTGCTGGAGATCGACGAAGGCTTTGCCGCGACCGGGGACTTCCCAGCACGGTTCCAGATCGCCGCGCGGTTGATCGTTCGGCGGCGTTGGCAGATCGGGGGGCTCGCTGACGGCGATACCGAAGGCGCTCAGCACGTGCGTGGCCGCGCTGAGTCCATCGGTCGCTGCTGCCGCGAGACCGCACACGCCGTGCGCGGATCCAGCCACTTGCCCGAGCGAGGGGGCCAGATCAGGGATGAACGCCGCGATCGGCGAGTTCCAATGCAGCGGCGCGCCCAACTGTGTGGCCAAGGCCGTTGCGGGCGTATACCCGCCCGACAGCAGTACACCGTCGACCGAGAGGGTGAGCGCCTGACCCGAGCGATCCCGAACCTTAATGCCACTGACGCGATGCCGTCCCAGTATGGATTCCACTTTGGCGCTCGCGTAAACCGTGAGGCCAGCACCGCGCGCGCGGTCGGCCGCCGGCGAGTATTCGCGAATGTCGATTACCGCTTCGACGGCGATGCCCCGGCGGCGGTACTCCAGCGCCGTCGCGTAAGCGTCGTCGTTGTTGGTGAAGATTGCGACGCGATTGCCGACACAGACACCGTGGCCGACGAGGTACCGGAGGGCGGCACCGGCAAGCATCACACCCGGCAGATCGTTGCCCGGTACGGCGATCAGGCGCTCAACGCTGCCGGTGGCGAGCACGGTGGATGCGGCGCGCACCACGTGCAAGTGCCCTGTCTGTGATCCCGGCTGCGTGCCGGCGCGCGTCTCGAGTGCCCCGTAGACACCGTGGCCGTACGCCCCGATGACGGTGGTCCGCGGCCAAAGGCGGACATTCGGGAGCGCCGCGAGGCGCGCGAGCATCTGTGTGCGCCAACTCTGCCAGTCGGCATCCAGCAGAGTGCCGCCGCCGAGATGCGCATCTTGATCGGCGAGAATGACTCGCAAACCCGCAAGGCCCAGCATTGCCGCAGCGCTAAGCCCGGCAGGGCCGGCGCCGACCACGAGCACATCGGCGTGGTGGTGTTGCGTCTCCGGGGAGGGCGCGGATCGCGGCGGATGGTCCAGTCGACCCAGTCCTGCGGCGCGACGAATCAGCGGTTCATACAGGCGCTCCCAGGCGAAGGAGGGCCACATGAAGGTCTTGTAGTAGAAACCGGCCGGCAAGAATCGCGACAGCGCACCGAACACGCCGTAGGCGTCAAACGCGAGGGACGGCCAACGGTTCTGGCTTTCCACGACGAGGCCCTCGTCCAGTGGAGTGACCGTGGCGGGCCGATTGGGCTCGCGACCGTAAGGGCCAATAATCGTCACCAGTGCCGACGGTTCTTCCGGGCCTGCCGTGTAGATGCCCCGACGGCGGTGATACTTGAAACTGCGCCCGACCACCGTTACCCCGTTGGCGAGCAATGCCGAGGCGAGGGTGTCGCCACGACGACCCTCGTACACGCGACCGTCGAAGCGGAATGACACCCGTTGCGTGTCATCGATGAAGGCGCCGGTGCCGATGCGAGTGGGCCCGGTCATCGCACGTCACCCGGAACGTCAACGGGCTCTTGCGGGAGCGTCACCGAATGAATCTCATGGGTCACGGTATGCCGAACCACGCGCAACACGGCCCGACAGCCTGCGACGTGCATCCACCATTCGACGTGCCAACCCTTCGGATTGTTACGTGCATACACGTAGTGAACGAACGCCTCACGCGGCGCACTCCCGGCGGGCCGCAATTGCGTGGCATCGCCGCGGTAGCGAAATTCGGCTTCATCGCGTAAACCACAATGCGGGCAGCGCAACCTCAACATATCAGTGCGCCCACGGGTAGGGACCGGCGCCGCGCTCATCGATGAGGCGTCCGTCCGCGAAACGGTCGAGGTCCAAGTGCTTGGCAATGGCGTGGGATTCACCGGTTGCGATCAGATGCGCAGTGGCGACCCCACCGGCGGGAATGGCTTTGAATCCGCCATAGCACCAGCCGCCGTTCAGGTAGAGGCCCTCAAGCGGTGTGCGCGAGATGATCGGCGAGCCGTCCATGCTCATGTCCATGACTCCGCCCCATTGGCGGAGTATCCGCAGTTTGGCCAGACTCGGTAGCAACGTCAGGCCCGCGGCCACGACTTCTTCGGCCACGGGCAAGGTGCCGCGTTGGCCATAGGTGTTGTAGCCGTCGATCGGCCCGCCAAACACGAGTCCTCCCTTGTCCGATTGGCTGATATAGAAATGGCCGGCCCCATAGGTCAGCACCACGTCCAACACCGGTTTGATCGCTTCGGTGACGAAGGCCTGCAACACATGGCTTTCGATCGGGAGGCGCAGGCCCGCTGTGCTCGCAAGAGTCGATGAATGGCCGGCGACGGCGAGGCAGACGATGTCGGCGCCGATAAAGCCCTGTGTCGTCTCGACGCCGGTCACACGACCGCGCTCGCTCACCACCCGGCGTACTTCGCAGTGTTCGACGATATCCACGCCCGCGCGGGAGGCAGCGCGGGCGTAGCCCCACGCGACGGCATCGTGGCGGACAGTGCCGCCGCGCGGCTGGAGAAAGCCACCGAGTACCGGGAAACGGCCGTGATCCAAGTCCACGCGAGGCACGAGGGCTTTGACCTCTTTCCGGTCGAGCGCGACCGCGTCGACCCCGAGTAAGCGCATACCGTTGGCGCGGCGGGTGAACAGATCGCGCTGCGCCTCGGTGTGAAACAGATTCAACGTACCGCGTTGGCTGACCATGCCATTGAAATTAAGGGTCTGCTCCAGCGTTTCCCATAATTTCAACGAGTGCTCGTAAAAGCGCACGTTGTCGGGATGAAAATAGTTTGACCGGATGATCGTGGTGTTCCGGCCGACGTTGCCGAGACCGATCGGTCCTTTTTCGAGTACCGCGACGTCGCTGATACCGTGTTGGGTGGCGAGTGCATGGGCGGTCGATAGACCCTGACCGCCTCCGCCGACGATCACGACCCGATACCGCGCGCGTGGCTCGGCTTTATGCCACGCGGGCCGCCAGCCTCGGTGACCGACAAGGCCTTCGCGCAGGAGACGGAAGAGACTGTAATCCCCACTATCCGTACCCGAGGAGCGACGCGGACGGGATCGTTTTGGCAGTAGTTTCACGGTGGAAGTCGACTCTCTCGTCGGCGAGCGTGCATCACTCGTGCAGATCGCTCCCGCCGACAGTTCATGTCACCACGTCGCGTGCGAGATGACAAGCGGTGTAATACTTGACGCGTCGGCCCGTAATGGCCATGGTTCCTTGCGCCCGAGCGTCGGGCGGGGCCGTCCAGGAGAGGTTGTTTTGCCCATCGCACTCGGTCGGCTGCTGTGTTTGTTGTTGCTGGTGGCGCTGCCCGCGTCTGCAGGCAATGCACCGGTGGTTGTGTCGTCGAAGTTGTCGACCGAGTCCGCCATGATCGGCGAGATGATCCGTTTGGTCTTGGACGCAAAGGGCATTCCAACGATAGACCGGATGATGCTCGGAGCAACGCCGGTGGTCCGGCGGGCACTCCTCGCAGGGGAGATCGACCTCTATGTCGAGTACACCGGTAACGCCGGTTTTTTCTACAACCGACCCGCCGATCCCGTCTGGAAGGATGCCGCGCAGGGGTACCGGGAAGGGGCTCGCTTGGATTACGCCGCCCATCGCATTGTGTGGCTCGAACCGTCGCCGGCCAGCAACGCCTGGGCGCTCGCCGTCCGAGAAGATGAGGCTCGGCGTTGGCATTTGCACTCGTTAACCGATTTCGCTCGTTGGGTCCGTAATGGCGGGGCGGTGGTGCTGGCCTGTTCGGCTGAGTTTGCGAACGCCGGCACCCTACGCTCGTTGGAGCGAACATACGGGTTCCACCTAAAACCGTCGCAAAAGATCGTTCTCGCCGGCGGTGAAACCTCCGCCACCATCACGGCGGCTGCGGCGCGAACAAATGGCGTGAACGTGGCGATGGTGTACGCCACCGACGGCGGGATCGTCACGGCGCACCTGCGGGTCCTCGAAGATGATCGCCATGATCAGCCGGTGTACGCGCCGGTACCGACGGCACGCGAGGCACTGATTCAACGGCATCCCCAGATTCCGGCGCTGGTGGCGCCGCTGATGCGCAGCCTGGACCAAGAGCATTTGCAGCGGCTGAATGAGCGCGTGCAAATCGACGGGGAAGCGCCGACGGTGGTGGCTCGGGACTACCTGCGTGCCAGAGGATTCCTGCCATGACCCGCCCGCGGCTGGATCTTCCTGGGATGGTCTTTGGGCTCGCCGCGCTCGTGGCGTGGTCTGCAGGTCCCTTTGTCGTCGAAAAAGCCAATCGCATCGTCCCGGGTGTGACGTTGCCGCTGAAAGCCGTGTGGCACAGCGGGTCCGTTCACTCCGTTTTCATCGCCTACGGCGTGCTGCTGGCTGTTGCGAGCCTGGTGCGCCGTCCAGTGGTTCGATTTACGGCGGCCGCCACGGCTCTCTCGTGTCTTTGCTGGGCGCTGGGCACGGTCGCTACCGAATTGACGCCGCCGGACGATCGCGTCCTTCGTATTGCACCGGGGCTCGGCTTTTGGGCGGCGGCCGCGTTGACCGGATTGCTCCTCGTGGATGCCGTCGCGATTGCGCGACTGCGGCCAGTGCGCCGGGTCGTACTCCTCGGCGCTGTGATAGGCGTGATTGGGTGGGCGTTGGCGAGCGGTCATTTCGATCAGGTCTCGATCGGTCGGGAATACGCCGCCAATGCCGATCGGTTTACGCTCGAACTCAAACGCCACCTGATGTTGGCGACCGGTTCGTTAGCCGGCGCCGTGGTCGTTGCCCTGCCGATCGGTATGCTGTGCTTCGCACGGGAATCGATGGCGCGCGCCGTGTTATCGGCCTTGAGCTTTGTGCAGACCATTCCCTCGATCGCGCTGTACGGCGTTCTGATGGCGCCGCTTGCGGCGCTGGCAGCGGCACTGCCCGCGCTCGCGGCCCTGGGAGTGGGAGGGATCGGCTACGCCCCGGCCATCGTCGCTCTGTTTTTATATGCGCTCTTCCCAATCGTCGCCAACACCGTGCTCGGATTGCGGCGTATTGATCCCGCCGTGATCGAGGCGGCGCAAGGCATGGGTCTCACCGATCGCCAGATTCTGTGGCAGGTACGGTGGCCGTTAGCGCTGCCTACGGTGGTGACGGGTATACGGGTCGTTTTGGTCCAGAACGTGGGCTTGGCCGCGGTGGCGGCACTCGTCGGCGGTGGCGGACTCGGCACCTTCATTTTTCAGGGCATCGGGCAAACCGCTATCGATTTGGTACTGCTCGGGGCATTGCCGACGGTCGCCATGGCGCTCGTGGCCGGCGTGCTGTTGGATGCATTGGTTGACGGGTTAGAACGGCGGAGAGTCGCATGATCAAGATCGCGGGACTGACGAAGCGCTACGGTGCGACGAAGGTCGTGGATCACGTCGACTTGGAGGTGCCCCGCGGCACGGTGACGGCGATCGTCGGCACGTCCGGATCGGGCAAATCCACATTGCTCCGAATGATCAATCGGTTAATTGAGCCCTCTGACGGATCCGTCTGGATCGACGGGCGGTTGACGACCGATGAACCGGCTCCGTTGCTGCGTCGGCGAATCGGCTATGTCATTCAAGGCAACGGATTGTTTCCGCATCGCACGGTAGCGGAAAACATTGCCACGGTGCCTCAGTTGTTGGGTTGGTCGGCGGCGCGAATCGCGGCGCGTACCGACGAACTGTTGCGTTTATTTGGCCTCGATCCGACCACCCAAGCGCAGCGCTTGCCCGCCGAGCTCTCCGGCGGCCAACAGCAGCGGGTCGGCGTGGCGCGTGCGCTTGCGGCGGGCCCCTCGGTGCTGCTGATGGACGAACCATTCGGCGCGCTGGATCCAATCATCCGCGCCAAGGCACAAGAGGACCTGCGATCCATCCAACGGCAGTTGGGGACGACCGTCGTGTTGGTGACGCACGATATCGACGAAGCCTTCAAACTCGCCGACCACGTGGCCGTTATTGATAATGGCCGCTTATTGCAGCACGACGCGCCGGCGCGCCTGCTCACCGCACCCGCCCATCCGCAGGTGACGTTGCTGACCGGTACGGCGGATAGAGCATTGCGCCTTTTGTCGCTCGCGACCGCGGCGGATCTGGTGGAAACGGGAATCTCAAAGGGCCCCACGCTGTCGGTGCACATGTCGCTGCGTGATGCGCTGTCGGCGCTGATGTGGGCCGGCGCAGACGACGGCGTCGTCGTCGATGCAGCGGGTCAGCCGTTAGGCCGGGTCACCGTGGCGGCGATCCTCGCGCGTGGGGCAGTTCGGTGACGAGTCGAACCGGTTGGCTGTTGCGCGGTCTGGGGTGGGGCCTGTTGATCAGCTTCCTAGTCCGGCCCCAGGCCTTTGCCGGACTCCTGATCCCGCTGACGCACGACGGCGCGCCCGCCATCTATGACCAAGGCGATCTGCTCGCTCTTGCGAGTGCGCATCTGGGGATCGTGTTGGTCGCGACAGTCTTCAGTACGGCGATTGCCCTCGCGCTCGCGATTGGCGTCACCCGTGGTCCCGGTCGAGCCTTCTTGCCCCTTTCGCGTACGCTAGTGGGTGTGGGGCAGACGTTCCCGCCGGTCGCGGTTTTGGCGGTCGCCGTGCCGTTGGTGGGATTTGGGGCTACCCCTACGCTGATCGCGCTGATCGCCTACGGATTGCTGCCGATTTTCGAGAACGCGCTGTCGGGTCTCGAGGGCGTGCCGTCGTCGATCCGAGAAGCCGCTGACGGCATGGGGTTTGATCCGCTTCGACGCTTGTGGCGCGTGGAGTTGCCGTTGGCGCGGCCGTTGATTGTGGAGGGCGTCAAGCAAACGCTCGTGATCAGCGTCGGTACCGCCACCTTGGGATCGACGGTGGCCTCCCAAGGACTGGGTGAAGTGATCGTCGCTGGGCTTTTGTCCGACAACACGGCGTTCGTCTTGCAAGGCGGTGTCTTGACGGGCCTGATGGCGGTCTTGTTACATGATACGGTGGGTGTGATGACGCGTCCGTGGATGCGTGGAATGGCCTGATTGCGGTGAGCCACCTGAGCACGGATTCGACGGTCCGATACACTCAAGGTGACATGTGTTCGTTTTATCCTTTCGTTAACGATTTCAATCATGCTGACTCGTGAACCGTCCCGTTACGCCGATGCGCCGGCCATCGAATGGCCGACCGTACTCCTTGCCGGAGTCATTTATGCCGGCTGGCTCACCCTGACCTATGCATGGGGTCGGATGTCTCCTTGGGTCGAGTTACCGCTACTCGCGCTCCTTGTTGCGTGGCACGGATCCTTGCAGCACGAAGTGTTACACGGCCATCCCACCCGATGGCGCGCGATCAATGATCTGATCGGCCGAGTGCCGCTGTCGTTGTGGATACCCTACGTGCGCTATAAGCGCCTCCACCTGAAACATCACAACAACGAACGATTGACCGACCCGGTGGATGATCCCGAGTCGTATTACGTCACCCCCGAACACTGGGCGGCGATGTCGGCGCCGATGCGATGGCTGTGGCGCATTGATCAGACGCTCTTGGGTCGTGTGACGATCGGGGCGCCCATGCACATCGCGATGTACTGGGTGGGCGAATGGCGCGCCATTCGCCGTAACGACCCGGGGGCGCGGCGCGCGTGGGTTGTGCACCTGTTGACGTGCATACCGGTGCTCTGGTGGGTGACATCCGTCTGTGGGATGCCGTTGTGGGTCTATTTGGTCGGGGTGATGGTTGCCAGCAAGGGTATCGGCTCCGTCCGATCCTTCGCCGAACATCGGGCGCGGAACACGGTGTATGAACGGATCGCGATCGTCGAGGGCAGTTGGTTCTTCGGGCCGCTCTTTCTGTTCAATAACCTACATGTCCTGCACCACGACGAGCCTCTGATCCCGTGGTATCAATACAACCGGGCCTATCGACGCCGCCGCGAGGAGTTGCTGCGACTGAATAACGGGTTGCTGTATCGGACGTATTTTGACGTCGCACGCCGTTATTTATTGAAGCCACACGACGTCGCCGTCCATCCCACCGGCCGAGTGCCCTGAGCGGATTCAGGCAGGCTCCGGATAGCCCGCGGCGTGGGCGGCACGGTCCCATTGCAGCGTACGGTCGAAGTCGGCGGCGGTGACCGCGGTGAAGCCTACGAGACCGAGCGGTCGGGCGCAGGCGGCGAACCACGGGCGCGTGTCAGCGGCTTCGAAGGCGGCTTTGAGCCGCTCGACCGCTCCGGGGTCTAAGTGTTCCGACGCGACGAAGGCCGGTGCCGGTGCGAGATCGGTGGACTCAATCACACGAATCCCGCGCACGAGTTCCGGTGCGTGCGTTGCGATCAACCAGTGCCAGTAGGCATCCAAGGGTCCGACATCAATCTGCCCGGAGCGCACGGCCTCGAGGATGGCGCGCGCCGTGACGGTGTCCTGCAGCATAGTCTGATAGAGCGGACCGGAGTGGGCGTCACGATAGCGCAGCAGGTGATGGCGGAACGCGTTGAAACCCGAATGGGAGTGCCGCACCGTCCACGCGGCGCGACGGCCAAAGGTGTCCGGCAGCGTGGTGTATGGCGCGTCGGCACGAACGATCAGACCACTCCGGTACACCGCCCGTCCCTCGGCCCACGGCATCGCAAGACGCGGCGCTGCAATCGGTACGACGGGCGCGAGTCGCAACGCGATGGGGTAGCCGCACATAAACACGCAGCCGAGATCCGGACGACGCCACAAGTCTTCGAGCGGCTGTGGTGCGGGGTATGCAACATATTCCAGCGCGACTTCCGCATCGGCCGCGATATGGCCTAGGAGTGTTTGCCAGATCGCCTCGACGCTCGGCGTGACGGCGTACATCCGCGCATTGGCAATCGGCGGTGTCATCGGCTTAATGCCTCCTGCCGACGCGTCACGTAGGCGATGGCCGCGTCACGGATCGCCGGATCGAGCGCAGGCGCCTCGTACTCCGCCAAGAGCCGTTGCCACAACGCCGTTGCCCGCGTCGTCGCGTCGCGCGAGCCGGCTTCCGTCCACGCCTCGTAACTGGACCAATCCGATAGCAACGGTCGATAGAATGCCGTCTGATAGCGCGCAAGGGTATGCGCCGTACCGAAGTGGTGCCCCCCGGGCGGCACGTCACGAATCGTCTCGAAGCCGAGATCATCCTCGGAAAACTCGACCGGCCGCAGGATGCCGGCCCAATGACGGATGAGTTCGGCATCGACCACGATCTTTTCGTAGCACGCCGACAGTCCGCCTTCGAGCCATCCTGCGGCGTGGCTGACAAGGTGGCTGTGCGAAAGGATTGCGGCTTGCAAAGCGAAGGCGGTTTCGTAGGTCGACTGCGCGTCGACGCAGGGCGATGCGTTGACCGCACTGGTGCGCACCGGCAGACCGAGTCGGCGACCGATTTGGGCGCTGGCGATGACGCCCTGTACATATTCGGGCGTGCCAAACGCAGGCGAGCCGGATTTGAGATCGACGTTGGACGTGAAGCCGCCGAGCACGCAGGGCGATCCCGGTCGAATGAGCTGGCAGAGCGTGACGATCGCCAACGCTTCTGCGGTTTGTTGCGCCAAGGCGCCCGCGAGCGTCACCGGCGCCATCGCGCCCATGAGGGTGAACGGGGTGACCACGACGCACTGGCCGTGGGCGGCCATGATCGAGATGTTATCGAGTATTTCCTCGTCGACGCGCCGCGGTGAATTGACGTTCGTTACCGTCATCAACGTCGGCCTTTGGACCAAATCCTCGAGACTGCAGCCGTGCTCGATGGCGGACAGTTCGAGCGCATCGCGGGCCTGGACGCCACCGACCCCTCGCGCAGCCCACACGAGATCAGAGCATTCGATGTGCGCGAGATAGGCGTCCAGATGCCGCGTAGACACCGGTCTGTCGGTGGGTTCGACCACGATTCCGCCCTGCCACTGGGTCACGCCCAGTGCGTGCGTGAGTTTTAGGATGTTCCGGAACGCCTCAATCGTCCCGTAGCGACGGCCGGAAACCCCGTCGCGGATGTTCGGTGCCCCGTGCACGGGGCCGAAGTTCACGGCATTGCCACCGACGTGCAAATCCCGATCGGGATTGCGCGCGTGCAAGACGAATTCCGAGGGCGCGTGTTGTAGCTGCGCCTCGACGAGGTCTCGTCCCAAACGAACGATCTGAGAGTCGTCATCGACGAGGGCACCCGCGCGCGCATACACGCTACGCGCGGCCGCGCTGCGGATTTCGATACCCAGTTCCTCGAGTATCCGAAACGCAGTGCCGACAATGCGCTCGACTTGTTCGACCGACAGCAGTTCCAGCGGTGGACCCAAGGGACGCAGTGCCGGGAGCGCGGTTCTCGAGGCGCCGGTCTGGCGTAACCGTGCTTCGTCGCGCCGACGTGGGCCCGGCCGCCGCTCGGTCATGGCGCCAGATCTCCTAGCGCCGCCTTCAAGGGCGCGAGCCACGGCTCGAAGTGACGCCATTGATCCAGGCCGTCCCGGAAGATCGGCCGCCGAACCTGCTCCGAGCTCGCCGTGCGCACACTGCGTTTGGTTTTGTGGAACTCCAGACAATTGTCCTCGAAGGGCAGTCCGCAATAATCGAGAATGCGGCGGACGTTGCTCTCGAGATTGTCGACCACGTCTTCGTGTTGAATGCGCAAGACACGTCCTGGCAGGACGGCTTCCCAGTGATCCATGAGTTCGATGTAGGTCCGGTAGTAACGGGCGATATCCTCGATGCCGTACGTAAATTCCTGACCGGCAGCGAACAACTGTTTGAAGTTCGAGAAGCAACAGGCCATCGGTTCGCGGCGAGCGTCGATGATTTTTGCGTTCGGGAACATTAAGTGAATGAGACCAATGTGCCGAAAGTTGTTCGGCATTTTGTCGATGAAGAACGGCTTGTCGGTGCGGTAAACCCGGGTATCCGCAATGTATTTTTCGCCGATTCGGGCGTAATCCGCCTCGGTCAGTTCGGCGAGAACGCGCGGATAGCGTCGATTGGACGCATCCCGATTACGACCTTCCAAGTCGACCACAGCGGTCGCGATATCGGATAATTCCATGGTGCCTTCCACCATGGAATGCGACGCCAAGATTTGCTCCAGCAGGGTGGAGCCTGACCGGGGTAAACCGACCACGAAGATGGGTGAGGGATCTGGGCACCCCCAGCCCTTGCGAGTGGCGAAGAATTCGGCAGTGCACACGGCTTTCTGGTCGGCCGTATTCTTCTCCACCAACTCCGGCATGTAATCGCTTTCGGATTTCTTCAGCGCGTTGCCCCGTTCGTAATACTCAAAGGAGCGGGCATAGTCTTCCCGATCCTCAAGCGCTTTACCGATGGCAAAACACATGTGGTATCGATCCATCAGGTCGATGTCAGGATCGCTCTCCGAGGCGATCATCCGGTCAATTTCCTCGTCCGTGAACCGATAGGTCTTCAGATTCGCAAGACTCCAATACGCATCCCCGAAGTGCGGGCGCGCCGCCGCTGCCCGACGGTACTCGGCAATCGACTCGTCGGTTCGGCCGAGCGTCTTCAACGTGTGAGCAACAGACAGATGCAGATCCGCGGTATTGGGTGCGCCTTCCAAGAGTTCTTGATACAGCGTGAGCGCTTTTTCGTGGTCACCCAGTCCAACCCACGTGGTCGCATAGGTCGTCCGGTACATCCGGTTTTCCGGCTCGTCTTTGAGCAGGATGTCCAATTGCTCCAGCGCCGCTTGGTGACGGTGTCGGCGCAGTAGGGCACGCGCGTAGTCGTAACGCGCGGCTCGATAATCTGGGGCTAGTTCGATGACGGCTTCCAATAGGAAGTCGGCGTCGTGCAGTACGTCGAATTCGAGGGCAATGCGCGCCAAGATGCGCATGGCCTCCACATCCTGCGGATGTTGGAGTAAGTAGGGTCGAATGATTTTTTCGGCTTGTGAGATGTCGCCGTCGCTCAAGTAGCCGGTTGCGGCAATGACCGCAGGATGTAATTGGGACGTGACGTCAACATGCTGCTGCGCCGTGCGCGCACTGTCCTCGTCACCCACCATGCGAAAGAGCGTTACCAAACGCAGCCATGCGGCAGGAAGGGCCGGGTTGCGATTGACCGCCTGCTGATATGCCTCAATCGCATTCGGCGCATCACGCAAAGCGACGTAGCAATGGCCACGCTCCTGATAAAGCCGACTAAAGCCCGGCGTTTTTTGTTGCAAATCGCGAAGAGTATCAAGCGCCTCTTCAATCCTATTTAAGTACCGCAAGGCGACGGCCCGAACATAAATGACATCACGATTCGACGGATATGCTGAATACAAAGCATCAGATGCGACCAGTGCCTCTGCATATTGGCCATTCTGAAGCAGGCCCTGAATACGGCTCACCTCCGCTTCTACAGGCGATGGATTTACGTCAGTATGGTATGTCATGACTTTCCTGACATAGGTACGGCCAAATATAGGGCTACAATTTCCAACGTGTAGTAGTGCCTAGTCATTTTGGCCAAGTCGCTCCCGCATTCCGCGAATAACTGTCGCAATGTACTTCCCGTTGCGTCAATCAACCCGCGCGCCACGGACACGCGACCGATATTCGTTGCACGCGGTTACACCAGGCCCTCTAGTTGGTCCTTTAGCGGGCCCAGCCACGGTTCGAAATTCCGCCATTGCTCTAGACCGTCGCGGAATATTGGCTTCCGGACCTGCTCCGAGCTAGCAGTGCGTACGCTACGTACAGTTTTATGAAATGAAAGGCAGCTTTCTTCGAACGGCAACTCGCAAAACTCAAGAATGCGACGGACATTACTCTCGAGATCATTCACGACATCTTCATGGTGCACGCGCAATATTTTTCCCGGCAGCACGGAGTCCCAGTGCTCCATAAGTTCAACGTACGTTCGATAATAACGGGCAATATCTTCTAGGCTATACGTGAAATCTTGGCCAGCAGCGAACAGTTGTTTGAAGTTGCTGAAGCAGCAGGCCATCGGTTCTCGTCTCGCATCGATGATTTTTGCATTAGGCAGCATCAGATGGATTAGACCGATATGCCGAAAATTATTCGGCATCTTATCCACAAAAAATGGCTTACTGGTTCGGTAGCTCGCTGTGTCCGATAGATACTGGGCTCCGAGGTCTTTGAACTGGGCTCCAGTCAACTCAGACAAGATCGCCGGATAGCGCGGGTTGTCGCTTTCTACCTCCCGTCCTTGCAGTTCGTGAACTAAGCGCGGGATATTGGCAAGTTCTGTCGTTCCCTCAACCAGTGAATGTGACGCCAGAATCTGTTCAATGAGTGTAGATCCCGACCGAGGTAAACCTACAACGAAAATCGGTGAGGTGCTTTGATCTCCGTAGTTCTCTCGATCTTTAAAGAAGTGAGCCGTGCATACAGTTTTCTGAAGACGAGTATTTCTCTCAACCGGTTCGGGTCTGTAGCGGCTTTCCTCTTTCTTGAGTTCATTGCCGATAACGTAGTAACCAAAAGATTCCTCGAAGCGGCCTTTATCTTCTAGACCCTTGGCAAGGGCGAAGGCGAGGTGATATCGATCAAGCATTTGTATCGAAGGTAATGCTTCCTGCTCCCGCATGCGTTGGAGTTCCTCGTCCGTAAACGCATAAGTCTTGAGGTTGGCGAGGCTCCAGTACGCATCTCCAAATTGTGGTCGCGAGGCGGTGGCGGCTCGATACGCTTCAATCGCGTCCTGCTCCTGTCCTAGCGTCTTAAGCACGTGGCCTAAAGACAGCCGCACATCGGCAGCGTCTGGAACGGCTTTGAGAATGGCCTCGTAGATGCTAAGGGCTTCCGCATCACGGCCCAGGCCTACACAAGCGGTTGCATAAATTGTTCGGTAGTTGATATTGCCTGGCTCTGCCTCAAGCAGTTTTCTTGCGTTCTCCAACGCTGGCTCGTGTTTGTGCCGTTTGATGAGCACGTTGACGAGGTCATAGCGTGCCGGATGATAGTTGGGCGCTCTCTGTAGGACGGCCTCGAGCAGGATCTCCGCATCGTCGAGTACGAGTAGGTCAATCCCGATTCGGGCCAATAGACGCATGCCCTCTAGGTGATCGCCATTCTTCTGCAGGAATGTGCGCACGATTTGCTCGGCAGGTATAAGTTCCCCGTCGGAGTACATTCCCGTTGCGACAACGATTTCTTGGGGAAGTTCACGAAGCTTCGCGACATGGGAGGCCGCAGTTTTCGCATCCGCTTGACGGTTCTGCATTTGGAACAATCGTTCCAAGGCGGACCAGCTTGCTGGGAGCGCGGGGTTCAAGTTCACAGCGCGTAGATACGCGTCGGTCGCAGCTGCAGCATTTCGCAAGACCATCTGGCAATGCCCCCGCTCTTGATAGAGGCGGCTGAAGCGCGGATGGTAGAGTTCTAACTGATCCAACGTCTGCATCGCGTCATTGATGAGGCGTTGATACCGGTAGCACACCGCCGTCATGTATAGAGCATCGCGATTCTTGGGCACTTGAACGATTAACGCCTTGAGTGCCTCTAACGCATCATTAAATTGTTGGCGCTCCATCAGGGAGCGAATGCGAAGCACCTCGGTTTCGACGGGTGATAGCGGCGGGGTTTCTTGATTTTCCTGCATGGGCCACCCCAAAAAAAAGGCGAGCATTGCTGCTCGCCTCGTAGTCTAACGCAGTCGGCGCGAGCCGACTGCGCTCTCGCGATCAACTTAGAACTTCAGGCCGAACTTCACTCCCAACACGCGCGGACGGATGGGTACTTCCGTCTTCACGAACTGGGCGGTCGACGTGAACGTGCTGGCATTCACATCCGTGATGTTCTGCCCGAACAACTGTACCGTCCAGTTGTCCTTGCTCGTTCCGATCGATGCGTCGAAGGTCGAGTATCCCGGCATTTCGAAGCGCCACGTCGTCGTGGTGATCGGCGTGCCGGCGGCCCACAACACGTCACCGTTGATCGACGGGTCGGTGTTCGACTGAGTGAACGAGTGGCCAATGTGCACCATCCCGATCTGCCAGAACGACGCGTAGTCGCCCATCGCGAAGTCGTAACGTGCGCGCACGTTGTACTGCAGCGGTGGCGAGAAGGCCGTTGGCACGCCAGGCGCGCCAAAGGTATTAACAACTGGCGCGAGCGTGCCATTCGGCTCGAGGAGCTGGGTGATCGACTGTCCGCATGTCGGGCTGACCGGCACGCTTGAGCTCAACAGAGCGCGATTTGGGTTGTTTGCGCAGTTGTTGTCCACCAAAGTCGGCGATGTAGTCTGTTTGCTCTGGTTCCACGAGCCGGAAGCCATCAAAGACAACTGAGCCGTAACCTTCGCCGTCAACTGCAACTCAATACCCTTCACTTCGTAATCCGGGCCGTTCACGCCGAACGTCGTATTGCCGAAGTACTGGGGATTGAAAATGGCCGTCTGAACGTTCGACCACTTTTCATCGTAGATTGAACCGTTCAACTGAATGCGGCGGTTCAAGAATTCGGTCTTGAATCCGAGTTCCTTATTCACCAGCGTGTCGGGCTGAACGTCGAGCGGCTTGATGTATTGCGGGATGCCGTTCGCATCTTTCGCTTCGAAGCCGGTGCTACGGTTAAATCCACCCGGGCGGTAACCCTGCGACCAGGTCGCGTACACCATGGTATCCGGTGTCACGTGCCACGTCAGGTTGGCGCGGCTCTTGAACCCGGAGTAGGTGGAGTTCAGGTTGTAACCCGAGATGTTGGCCGAGTACTTGAAGTTGGTGCACGGACCGGTCGGGACCGTGGAGCCGTAGTTGAAGCAGCCGAAGCTGCTGACCACGGTGCCACCGAAATCTTCCTTGTAGCTGTAGTGGCGAGTGCCGGCGGTGAACGTCAGCACCTTTGGAATCAAGTCCACGTCAACGGAACCAAAGAAAGCCGTCTGCTTAATGTCGCGATGCGTATCTTCGAAGAACGCAACGTTGTCATTACGCGGATTTGGGTTGCCGACCACAGAGCCCGTCACCGGCTGCACGTTTTGGAAGCAGTCGACGCTACCGTCCGGCGTACAGGTCGGAACCGACTTGTACGACCATTCGGTATCGTCGGCGATCTTGTAGTCTTCGTAGAAGGCGCCAACTATCCCGCGGATACGGCGGTCATCCGGCGAGCTCAGGCGAATTTCGTGGCTCTGATGAGTGTTGTTTTCTTTCTCTAACCACGACGACGCCGGTGAGAAGCAGGTCGGTGTGCCCGCGTAGGCACCGTAGCACTGGTAGTAGTCGGCATACACGCCGCGTGCGTAGTTGGTGTAGTCCTGCACCTGCGTGATGTTGCGCGACAGGTAGCCGCCCGTGTAAACGACCTTCACGTCGCCGATCTTACCGTTCACCGTGAGAGCGGTATTTTCAAAACGATCCTTGTCGTAGGAAGGCGTGAAACTCGTGACGCTCAACGGAGCGAGCGTTTGCGGCGCTGAGGGGTTGACCCCGTAATCCGAGCCGCGAGGCATCTGGTAGAACACACCGTCCGCTTCCATGTTCTGGTAGGTCTGTGTGAGCTGCGCGCTCCAGTCATCGTTGATCTGCCACAAGGCGCTCAGTCGCGTACCCTTGTAGCCGACCGGATTGATGGCATTAGCGGCCAAGCCGTAGTTATTGATGACAGGCGCGCCCGGTGGAGGTGCGGCATGGCCGCCCTGCGAGTAGCCGGCATAGTAAATACCGTAGTCGTTCGAGCTACGCGTGAACGTGCTGGGAACGTTATTGATGTACCCACCACGGCTATCGTTATAGACCACCGCGCGAATTGCGAGCGTGTCTTTGATCAAGGGCAAGTTCAGTACCGCGTTGATGGCGGTATTGGGGTCGCCGTGTGCCGTCGTGCCGTACGTGGCGTCCACGCTACCCTCGGTGACATTGAGCTTCGGCTTATTGGTGATATAGCGAATCACACCAGCTTCTGCGCCGCCGCCAAACAGGGTGCCCTGAGGACCTTCGAGTACTTCAATGCGCTCCAAGTCGGCTGCATAGACGTCGAGGTTACGACCCGGCAGCTGACCCGACTGGTCGTCGAGGTAAACAGCAACGTTCGGGAATCCACCGATCGTGCCGGAGGACTGTGTACCGGCTGAACCCAGTGCGAGGCCGCGCATAAAGATGTTGCCTTGCCCCGGGCCGTTAGTGGCCAACGACACGTTAGGCAAATACTTGATGTAGTCTTCGGCGGTCGAAACGTTGAGTTGTTTCAGCGTTTCGGTCGTGATTGCCTGAATCGTGATAGGCACGTCCTGGATGCTTTCCGAGCGGCGCTGCGCGGTCACAACAATTTCAGCAATCTCAAGGCCGCTAGCCTTTGTTTCTTCAGCGGATGAAGTGGCGGCAAGCGCCACGGAGCCCGTGGTGCCGGCGCTGAGTGCCGCCAAAACCGCGTAGGCTAACTTCTGATTCGTTTTCAAGCGATTCCCCTCTCTCATGTGGGCTCAGGAATACACAGAAGGGAGAGCCACATCCCATCTGGTGTGTGCCGTTCGATTCCAAGAATCCAACGGCGCAAGCT
>Ga0007827_10000030_pt1 | contig 49418 bp, 46 predicted proteins | sample CryBogCBE16Jul07_FD_60332 | JGI IMG/M metagenome (GOLD analysis project Ga0007827, IMG submission 60332) | Freshwater microbial communities from Crystal Bog, Wisconsin, USA - CBE16Jul07 | ecosystem: Environmental > Aquatic > Freshwater > Lake | place: Crystal Bog, Wisconsin, USA | collected...
CTCTTGTAGGATTGTTCAAAGATGGACGTGCGCTCACGACCATGATGTTCTGGGTTGCGTTTTTTATGTGCTTATTGATGGTGTATGCGCTGGGTTCCTGGCTACCTAAGCTGATGAACCAGGCTGGTTATCCCCTGGGCTCAAGCATCATGTTTTTGATGGTGCTGAATATCGGCGCAATTTTTGGTGCCGTGGGTGGCGGTTGGCTTGCTGACAAATTTAATCCGCGCTCAGTATTGACCGTGTTTTTTATCCTCGCTACTGTATCAATCAGTTTGCTCGGCTTTAAAAGTTCTGCCTTTATGTTGAATCTCTTAGTGGCTATTGCTGGTGCGACAACGATCGGAACACAAATTGTTTTGTACTCTTATGTTGGTCAGTTTTATCCATTAAAAATTCGTTCAACCGGTATTGGCTGGGCTTCTGGCGTAGGTAGAACTGGTGCAATCCTTGGACCTATGCTGGGTGGTACTTTATTAAGCCTGCAGTTGCCGATCGCCTATTATTTTTATGCCTTTGCCATCCCCGGTGTCGTGGCATGTATAGCGATCTTGTTCACTAACCGTAGCCACCGCAGCTAAGCACACGGTAAATGGTTAACTCCCCATATTTTTTTCGTCTGGAGAGTTAACCAAAGAGCATTGAAAGCATGAGGCAAAGAAATTTTCTATAAATTACTTTGCCGTGTGTTGCCCATGATTAGCTGGCAAAGGAGCCAGCTGCGTTGGGACTCCCTTGGGTAGCGGTGAGCGATCTACATTTAAAATCATTGATACAAAGACATAGTAGCCGTTGACCGCAATCAGATCGACTGCGCCTTGCTCGCCAAATTTATCGACTACGGCTTTGAAGGTGGCATCGCTTACACCGTGATCTGTATGGAGCTCATGTGAAAAGTTATAGATTGCTTCTTCATCTGCACTCATGCCTGTCGGTTTTTTTCCTTCAGCAATTTGCGCAGCAATAGCAGGATCGAGTCCAGCCTTGACTGCTAAGCGGTGATGCGCAAACCATTCATACTGGGCAGTCCAGTGGCGAGCAGTCACCAGAATCGCCAATTCGTTGAGTTTTGTGGGCAACGAACTCTTGAAACGAATGTGCTCGCCAACCTGACGCAGTTTATCTGCGAGTAAAGGGCTGCGTAAGTAAACGTTAAAGGGAGCGCCTAAACTCGTTGCGCCCTGAACGACGCCGGCGCTACCTGTGCCTGAGACTGGACCCGCCATCATGTCATTGAAATACTTTTTCTGATCTGGCGTCATCTCTGAGAGTGGCGTGATCTTGAACCGTTGCTGATTATCCTGTGCGTGAGCCGATACCGCTGCCGCGCTCAGTGCTGTAACCGCGAGCGCCAATTTCCATTTTTTCATCGTGATGTCTCCTGAATGAGTTTTGTTGTTTTCTATCATTGCTGATCATATCTTGAAAATCTCTGGACAGTAGTGTTTGTCCTTTCACCGTCACTCACTGAAAGTAGCAAGATCGAGGTGTTAACCTTGATAATAGTATGGTTAATCTGGCAATGTTCACTTTTTTAATTCCCAGCGCGAGCCAACTCTAATTCTGCGGTTAACTATGGTCTTTGAGTTTGCTTTTCTGGATATTTTTAAACTATTTGATTTCCTTTGTCGAAAACGCTTATGGTTCCTCATCAACATAATCCACAGCCAGACGAACGCTTGAAGTCAATGCCAAAGTACAAATCTTTGTTGTTGCTTTCAGGCCTGACGCTACTTGTCTGGTCCGTGTCTTTACGTGCTGAAGTCGCGTGTAAAGGACCTGGCCTGAGTCTTTCTGTTGTCAGTCATTACGTTTTGCTTGAGGGAAGTCTCTGTCCCGGCGATGGCAATAAATTCATCCAGTTCATGTCTACAACAGGTAAAAACCTCTCCCTCGTCAGACTGAATATGCGAGGAGGCTTAGGTCTTGAGGCTGTGAAAATTGGTCAATATCTTCGCCGTCATTCGATAACGACCTGGACGGATGGTCGCCAAGATTTATGTGCAAGTGCCTGTAATCGAGTCTTCGCTGGTGGGGTACAAAGGATTTATTCCCACGCAAACTATATCAATACAGATAAAAATCGAAATCAACATCTTGGCCTTGGTTATCATCATCCCAATGAACATGGAGATTTTCAGGCTGCCAGCCCTTTTTATCATCAATATATTTTGCCCTACCTGAAAGAAATGTTGCCGCCAAAAGCGTACGATTGGGTCTTAAGGACTGATGAAGGAAATCTGACTTCAGAGATGGTGTGGCTCAATGGCCAGCAAGCACTGGATCTCGGTATTGCGACGAGTAATAAACCTCCGCAGTAAGTTCAACCTCAGTCGATTTTCGTGGGTCTGAGCACGCAAAGTTATACCTTTTCACTCCTGAGATTTTTATGCGAATTGTTTGTATTTCTGTTGGAAAAATCCAAAAAATCTCTGTCTCGGGTGATGGTCCTGGGCGAACTGTTAAAAGCGCAATAAATAAGCATCCGGTCAGTCAGTTGACTGCGCCTGTTTCAAAATTTATCGGTGCCCTGGGTGTCGAGGGTGATGAACAGGCGGACCTGACTGTGCACGGCGGCGCCGATAAGGCTGTATATGTTTATCCGGCGGAGCATTACCCGTTTTGGGAAAACGTGTTGCGTGAGCAGTCCGTTGAATCAGGTCCTCTCGTGCATGGGTTTTTTGGTGAAAACCTGACTGTCGAGGGTTTTAGCGAACAAGAAGTATTTGTTGGGGATGTATGGAGTATCGGTGAGGTTGAGCTGATGGTCGAGGCGTTACGTGAGCCTTGTTTCAAGTTCAACTCTAAAATTGGTTTGGCGCAAGCTGGATCGATCATGGTGCGCACCGCACGCAGTGGTTGGTATCTCAGTGTGTTGCAGCCTGGAGTGCTTAAGGCCGGAGACCAGATTACCGTGCAACCCGGAGAGAGGGAAATCAGTATTTTCGACCAAAATGCGCAGCTCAAGCTCAAGCGTAAGTTATGAGCTCGCAACTAAGCGGATTTGAACGAATGATTGACCTGTTAATCAGTTCAAACGAATATTCGCTTGTTTAATAATCTCGCCATACATGTTGCTGTCGCGAGTGATCAAGTTTCCAAATTGTTCGGCATTTTGAAAATCAGCGATCAGACCGCCTTTTGCAAATTTAGCCTGTACGTCCGGGTCATCTAAAACGAGAGCTATTTCCTCGGCCATTCGGTCAGTGATGTGCTTCGGTGTGCCTGCTGGCGCAAGCAGGCCCGACCAGGAAATAATTGAAAAGCCTGGAAAACCAGATTCTGCAACAGTAGGAATAGCGGGTTCTGTCGGCCAGCGGTGATTAAAACTCAGCGCAAGTGCTTTGAGTTTGCCTTCTTTGACATGGGGCATAAAGACAACCATGGAACTAAACACCATGGAAACTTCACCGCTGAGCAAGTCTGTCAGGATAGGGGCTGTGCCTTTGTAAGGGACATGCTCCATTTGAATACCGCTGCGTAAAGCGAGACTTGCACCCATCATGTGTGCGCTTGAACCAGTCCCACTCGAAGCGTAATTAAGTTTGCCAGGATTTTTGCGGCCATATTCAAGCAACTCTTGCATGTTATTGACAGGGACTGAATTGCTGACAAACAGAAAGTTTGGCAGATCCGCCATTTTCGCAACTGGGATGAGTGCCTCGGTTGAGTAAGGTAGTTTGTACAAGTGAGGGTTAATAGAATACCCAGCGAGCACGCTTAAAAAGGTATAGCCATCTGGCTCGGCTCTGGCTACCAGAGCGGTGCCCACCGAGCTATTGGCTCCAGGTTTATTTTCGACCACTATATTTTGTTTTAGCCGGACTGCTAACTTATCCATCACGATGCGCGTGATGGTGTCGGTCGCAGCGCCTGGAGGATAGGGCACGACAACTTTAAGCGGTCTTGTTGGCCAGTCGGTCGAGCTTTGGGCTATGGCAACTGTGCTGAGCGAGGCCGCTGCAATGAGCGCGCCAAGCTGCAACATACCTTTGTGAAGAAACGAAACCATGTGTGTTTCAAGCTTGTCGTGATTGATTCGACATGAATGAACAATCAATCCAGCGTGATGCCCGAGGCATTAATCACCTTTGCCCATTTCTCTGTCTCGCTGGTAATGATCTTGCCAAAGTCCGCAGGTGTGCCAGGGATGGTGACGCCACCCAGGTCTGCGAGGCGGGTTCGCATCGCGGGTTCCGCGAGAATTTGATTGACGGTCGCATTGATTTTGTTGATGGCCTCAGGCGGGGTGTTGCGAGGCATACCGATACCAAAAGAGGCGGTAGCCTCGTAGCCAGCTACGGTCGCTCCAACGGTTGGCAACTCTGGCATGGATGGTTCTGCTGCGACGGAGGTCACCGCGAGCGCGCGGATGCGACCGTTTTTGATGTGGGGCACTGAAGAGGGGAGATTGTCGAATAGCACCTGAACCTGACCTGCGGTCAGATCAATCAGGGCGGGACCTGCGCCTTTGTATGGGACGTGCACCATATTGCAGCCGGTCATGAATTTAAACAGTTCTCCTGACAAGTGTACGGAGGTTCCGCTGCCTGATGAGGCCATGTTGACTTTGCCAGGGTTCTCTTTACAGTAGGTGAGAAATTCGGCGACTGACTTGGCTGGAACAGAGTTGCTCACCACCATGACGTTAGGGGTGCTTACGATCCCGGCGACGGGTGCTATATCACGAACAAAATTGAAGTTAAGATTTTTATACAGCGTTGTATTGATGTAGTTCGCAGGGTTCACCAATAGCATGGTGTAACCATCGGGTGCCGCGTTGATGACGCCTTCCGTACCAATATTGTTGCCCGCACCAGGTTTGTTCTCCACGATCACCTGCTGACCGAGTTTTTCAGAGAGTGCCTGAGCCATCAGGCGCGCCAGAACGTCAGTAGTGCCCCCGGGAGGATAGGCTACGATCCATTTGATCGGTCTGGTCGGATAGTCTGCGGCCTGTGCCATTCCAGCAAACAGACAAAGCAAAAATAATGCAGCGATACGGTGCAACTGTCTCATGTATTTTTATCCTCGGTATTGATTTTTTGCGAGTGGTTTTTTTCTAACTATATCCCGTTTAATAAAATTATGGATATTTTTTATCCTTGCGCATGGCTGGTATAAAAAAGAGTGCATAAATATGCATTCAAGCATTGTTTTGCATGGTATAAAAATCAAATAACAATACAAACAACAATACAAATTAAGAGACAACTTATGGCACACGATGGTTTGCGGTTTGGTATTTTTTTAGCGCCTTTCCATCAGCTAGGTGATAACCCGACCCTCGCGCTGGCAAGGGATCTGGAGTTAATTAAATGGCTAGACGACCTTGGCTATGACGAGGCATGGATTGGCGAGCATCACTCAGCCGGATGGGAGATTATTGCTTCGCCAGAGATTTTTATTGGCGTTGCTGCCGACCGAACTAAACGAATCATGTTGGGCTCTGGCGTCACAAGTCTTCCCTATCATCATCCCTTTCTCGTTGCTCAGCGTTTCGTTCAGCTCGATCATATGACTCGGGGGAGGGTGATGTTGGGTTGCGGTCCCGGTGCGCTAGTTTCGGACGCCTACATGATGGGGATCGAAGCAGAAAAGCAGCGCACCATGATGGACGAGTCGCTTGGTGCAATTATGCGGCTGCTGGAGGGTAAAGAGCCTGTCACCATGAAAACGGACTGGTTCGAGCTCAAAGAGGCTCGGCTGCATTTGAAGCCCTACACGAAGGGAGGCTTTCCCATTGCAGTGGCGAGCGCGACGACTCCGTCAGGTGTTTTGACCGCAGGTAAATATGGCGTAGGTATGCTTTCGCTGGGCGCCGGGTTGCCTGGTGGGCCACAAAAACTTGCCGAGCAGTGGAAGCTCGGTGAAGAGCAGGCTGCAAAATTCGGCAAAACCATGAAACGCGAAGACTGGCGTCTGGTTATAAATATGCATGTCGCTGAAGATGATGAACAAGCGATACGAGAGGTTCAGGCAAGAGAGCGCGTTGAGACTTTGAGTTATTTCAGTGAGACCTTGGGGCGTCCGCCCATGCGCAGCGAGAATCCTCTTGCAGAAGGGCTTAAAGCCGGCACAACGATTGTTGGCTCACCTGAGACGGTCGCGGCCGGCATCAGAAGACTGCTGGAATTTACCGGAGGTGGAGCAGGAGCTGTCTTGTTCCGCTCGCATGAGTGGGCAACACGCGAGCAAACGCTGCGCAGTTACGAGTTGTTTGCCCGCTGGGTGATGCCGCAGTTCCAAGGCAGCATGGATAGTCTTTTTGAATCGCGCGAATGGGTGAGCGAGAATCGCAGTGGTATTTTTGGACCACATATGGGTGCGATGCGTAAAGCCTTTACCGATGCGGGTCAGGAGGTTCCTAACCATATGCGCATGACCCTGCATACAGGTAAAACGCCCTTGGATGAAAAATAATACGTGATCCAGTGCCTGTGGAGGATGTCAATCTTCACAGGCGATTTTAAAGGTTTCCTCATACAGACTGTTTTTCTCAACGGCTAGCCATTCACGGTTACCAGCGCCTGAGATCGTGGCTTTTTGCGAGGCTAGCCGATCTGGATGGATACTGATTAACATGTCCCGGATCGCACGTTGCTTGCACTCAACTTCGAGTTTCAGTACGGCTGACATCCAGGTGACTCTCTCCCTTGTGAGATAGGCTTCATTCAGATTGACGAGTTGAGAAATCCTGACGATGTCATTTTTTCGGGTCTTGGAGTTCAAGTCCAGATAGTATGTTTGCTCGGCAGGGGGTGTCTCAGCCCTGCGCTCAGTTTCTTCGATTTCCAGCCAGAGGCGCTCAGGCGGGTAATTGAAAAAAGTCATAGGTATGGCTCTGCAGGCATGGGCAAATTCTTTGGTCATACCCCAGTCGCGAATATCATGCCAATAGGCTGACCTAGGGTTATTCGTATCGTCCTCAGTATTAACGGTTATTTCTCCTTTGCCCATCGCGTCTGAATAAGCTTTAGCACTGGTGATCCGCGCTGCGCGATTGAAACACTCAAACTCCACATCCGAAACAAAGGAGCGCGAGGGTTTTTCACTCGGATCCTGCGCCTCGTTGAGTACTTCGGGTTGCTTCATATCGGTGAGCATTTGTGTACGTGCGATACGGCCTTGATAAATCACCGGCTTGGTCGAGAGATAGCTCGTTGTATCTTCAGCCGAAGACGTTTTTAACCATTGAGCTTGTACTGGCAATGTCAGAGCCGCACAGGCTACAGCACCGAAAAGCTTTAACCTAATCTGCATCGCTCAATTCCAGAATTCTTTCATCATCGTAACGTCAGCAAGGCCTCGTTCAAACCCATATTTCAGCATTGGGCTAATCCATTGTGGATCCATGATGCTGTTGACGGACGTTTGACCTGGTAATAAGCCACAGACAATCAGTTTGGTTTGAGTGCCGCCTGCTTCGAGGTCTTTGATTTCTTGCTGCAAGGTATTGGGCATGCCAGAAGTACGCAGACCTTGTTTTACAGCATCCGGACCGCCATCGGAGAGGGAGAAAACCAGTGCACGTTTGACGCCTGTGACCACATCGCTGTGCGTACTGGTTTGGCATATGCCTCCATCCATGCACAGGCGATCATGTAGCCAGGTCGGACCAAGTGCGCCAGGCAAAGAGGAGCTTGCGGCGCATGCCACATTGATCGGGATGCCAGAGCTTTGTGAGACAACCAGGCGCTCTCCGGTGTAACAGTCATTCGAGGTGATATGGACTTTGGGTGAAGGCCATTCGGTTTTTAAAAGGACGTCTTTCAAGACTTTGAAATGTTTTTCAGGACCATCAGGGTTGTGGGCTGCCATCGCGGCATGACCAATCGCCTGAATTGTAGCGGGGCTTATGTCATTGGCTGTTACAGCCATGTGGCGCGCTCTGGCCTGGCTTGGATTTGATTTCATTGCAGGCACGAGTTTGGTGAATATTTTTGGAAACTCTGCAAAAAAATCGAGTTCACTTTGAAAGCGGTTCAAACTGCCGCTTGTGAGCATTGCGGCTGCGAGGGAGCCGGCGGACGTGCCAACGATGACATCGGCGGTGTTCATGTCAACGCCGTTCTTTTTCAAGGCACGAAAATAACCGACTGTCCAGGCCAGCAGATAGGTACCTCCACCGCCGAGCACGAGTCCTCGCTCTTTGCCTGTACCGGGGCCTTTCTGATAAAGAATCGGATGAGCAAGGTTGTCTGTCCATTTCGATGTACTGAGTCCAATCTGGCTGGCGATTATGGCCTGAGCACCTCGCAAGCTTTGAGCAGCTGCCGCCTTGTTCTGTTGGGCTTGAGAGTTGGCTTGAGCGCTCGCCTGTGCACTATTCACGGTCAAAGAAACCGCAGCTGCGGTTCCGGAAATCATGAAATGGCGGCGTCCAGATTGAGCTTTATTTGTTTTATTAGTAACTGATTTTGGTGAATTCATGTTTTTTTCGCCGCTAGTTCGTTAATGACTCTGAAAGATTACCCGAGATTGAGCTGTTCTTCAGGACTTCACGAAAAAACACCCGAGCTGCTGATACAGATCAATTTATAACCAGTGCTGTCAGTACTGGGCATGATCGACTGGAGAAAGTGCATGATGAAAAGGCAGTGAAATCAGGTGCAAACCCTTATTGATTAGAAAGACGGTTCGGCCTATACAGTCAAATGGTGCCTGCTGGATAGATTTTGAGCGGCCTATTAAAGCTGAGTGCGGCCCACTGCGTCGCGCTTGGCAACTAAAGATTTTCTGGAGAATAGAATGAAGCTGCGTTCCTTAGCATTTGCATTATCCATGGCTGGTATGGGCATTGCTGCTCAGCCTGCACTGGCTGCGATTTCGGATGATGTGATCAGGATTGGTTTTACGACCGATATGTCAGGTGTATATGCCGACGTTGACGGTCCGCGCGGTGCTGATGCCATCCGTATGGCAATCGCCGATGCCGGTGGTGAAATCAATGGCAAAAAAATCGAACTGCTGGTGCTCGACCATCAGAACAAACCTGATATTGCAGCCTCAAAAGCGCGCGAATGGTTTGATCAGCAAAAAATCGACTTGCTGATCGGTGGCTCTAACTCGGCAGTCGCGCTTGCTCTGGCAACCGTTGCGCAGGAGAAGAAAAAACCATTTATCGCTATTGGCGCAGGAACCTCTGATCTGACCAACAGCCAGTGCACGCCCTATACCGTCCACTATGCCTATGATACCGTCGCGATGGCGCGTGGGACAGGTTCGGCTGTGGTGAAAAATGGTGGTAAGACCTGGTTTTTTATCACGGCTGATTATGCCTTCGGACATGCTCTGGAGCGTGATACCGCTGCGGTCGTGAAAGCGACCGGTGGAGAGGTCAAAGGACAAGTTCGTGTGCCCTTGGCGACTTCGGATTTTTCCTCCTTTTTGTTGCAAGCACAGGGCTCTAATGCTCAAATTCTTGGTCTGGCCAACGCTGGTGGCGATACGATTAATGCAATCAAGGCCGCCAACGAGTTTGGTTTGACACCTAAAGTAAAAATGGCAGGACTTCTTGTATATATCAACGATATTCATGCGCTGGGTCTTAAGGAAACACAAGGCATGTATCTGACAGACTTCTGGTACTGGGATGAAAACGACGAAAACCGAGCCTGGTCTAAGCGTTTTGAAGTGAAGTATCCAGGTCAGAAACCGTCGATGAATCAGGCTGCTGACTATTCTGCGGCTGCGTTTTATTTGCGTGGCGTGAAAGAAACCGGCTCAGACGATACCGACACCATGATGAAATGGATGAAGTCGGCCAAAATTAACGATATGTTCGCTAAAAATGGTTATGTCCGCGAAGATGGCCGCATGATTCACGATATGAATCTGATGCAGGTTAAATCACCTGCTGAGTCGAAATATCCGTGGGACTATTACAAAATTGTTGCTAAGTTGCCAGGTGAGGAGATTTTCACCAAGCTCTCAGAAAGCACCTGCAAACTGGTTAAAAAACCAGGTTAAGGCGGTTTGAGTAATATTGCTGCGGTTTGAGTACAAAAAACACTGCTTTTAACAAGCAGTGTTTTTTTTTGAGGCTAGCAAGCTTTTTAAACTGCACAAAGCGTCCGAACTGCACAAAGCGTCCGAACTGCTCAAAGCCTCCAAACCGCTTAAAGCGTCCGGCCCAAGGCTTTAAAAAACAACTCTGACTGCAGGCGTTCGCTGATGATTTGCTGGGCGACATGCTTGGCCAGTGAGGCCTCGACTGGAACGAGAGGCCGTCCAGTCGATTGCGCGAGGACTTGCGCCTGACAGGCACGCTCCAAAAAATACAGATCGTCATAGGCATAGTCGATTCGATCGCCGCAGACGACAACACCGTGATTACCTAAAAACGCAATGTCTGCTTTGCCCATCGCGCGTGCGATGCGTTCGCCTTCACTGGCGTCAAGTGCCAGGCCGTTGTATTGATCATCGATTGCGATACGATCTACAAAACGCATCGCGTTTTGCGACAGATGCGGGTCCAGTGCGCGATCGGCGGTCAGTGTCAGGGCTGTCGAGTAAGGCATATGGGTATGCAGCACACAGGCTTTTTTGCAGAGGCGATGGATCGCCGCATGGATATACATCGCGGTGGACTCGACCTCGTGGCGACCAGCAAGTTTATTGCCATCCGTGTCGATCAGGATGATGTCATCGGCTTGCACCTCGCTCCAGAGTAGTCCCCGGGGATTAAGCAAGAATCTGCCAGACTGGTCCGGTAACTCCACGCTGAAATGGTTGCACACACCCTCAGCCAGTCCGTGGTGGGCCGCTGCGCGCAGCGCCAGGGCCAGATCGGTACGCAAACGCTTGACGCTGTCTGATTCAAAATCACGAAGGTGCATCATTTTTCCTTAGAGGCTGAAGGGTTTATTATGCTATTAAATAAAAGATTCAATCAAACGGAGACCCATTGTGCATGACTTGTTAATTCGCGGCGCCCAGGTATACGACGGACAGGGCAACCCACCGGTGATCGCTGATGTGGCCGTCGATCAAGGGAAAATTACCGCGATCGGTCACATCACAGCGTCTGCGCAGGAAATCGTTGAGGCACAGGGTCTGGCGCTCATGCCCGGAATTGTTGATTTGCATACCCACTATGATGCTCAGATTACCTGGGACAAGACAATGTCGCCTTCGCCTGCGCTTGGTGTCACGACCACAGTGATCGGTAATTGTGGCTTTGGCATTGCGCCTTGCCCGGCTGATTTGCGCGAAACCATGTTGAAAAACCTCTCGGTTGTTGAAGGTATGGACTTGCAGGCTTTGTTAACTGGTGTGAATTGGGGCTTCGAGACCTTTGGTCAATACATGGATCAGCTCAGGCAGATTGGCCCTTACTTGAATACAGCGGTTTTTGCCGGTCACTCGGTGATCCGTACCGCAGTCATGGGCGAGGCCGCTTCTGAGCAGGTCGAGCCGACTGAGGCGCAGCTGCAAACCATGCGCGCTTTGATCAAAGAAGCGATGGATGCGGGTGCGATTGGTTTTGCTTCCTCCTTTTCTCCCAACCACAGTGGTTTTGGCGGACGTCCCATGCCTTCGACGATTGCCTCGGAAAAAGAGTTGCGCGAGTTGACCGCAGTGCTGGGCGAATACGGTCACGGCGTCTTTATGATGGCGACGGGCTCGCGCGCCTCGCCGTCTGTGATGGAATCAATCGCACAGGATACGGGACGTCCGACATTTATCTCGACGGTGCTTGGCATGTATAACGATGCTGCGCCCGAGCGTGGTCTAGAGTACTACGAGCAGTGTGGCGCGGCCCAAGCGCGCGGTAATCCTTTATATATGCTGACGAGTTGCCAGCCCTTGTCGTTCGATTTCTCTTTGCTAGACCCTTATATTTTGCTCAGTCATACGGCTTTTGATGCAATCCAGGGTAAGGATCTTGAAGGCTTGAAAAAGGTTTATGCCGATCCCGCGTTCCGCGCAGCGTTTCGGGAGAATCTTAAAAATCTAAAGCCAGGTATTTTATTTTTAGGTAACTGGTCTCAAATCGAAATCAATCTGACCAATATCCCCGAGTATGTTCAGTACGAAGGCATGACGCTGACGCAAGTCGCTGAAAAACTCAATCTTGACCCATTGGATGCGTTTTTCGACATCGCGCTCAAAGACGATTTGACGACGATGTTTGTCGGGAAGTTTTTTAATAATAATGATGAGGGTGTGGCGCCCTTGCTCAAACATCCCGCGGGTGTGATTACCTTGTCTGATGCAGGCGCACATTTGATCTATATGTGTGATGCAGGTTTTGGTCTGCATTTTCTTGGACATTGGGTTCGGGAGACCGGTCATTTCACGCTCCAAGAAGGTATTCGCAGATTGACAAGTCATCCGGCAGATTGTTTCAAAATCGCTGGGCGAGGACGCTTGCTTGAGGGCGCTGCGGCTGACTTGCTCTTGTTTGATCCTGAAACCGTCGGGATCTCCAGACTACAAATCAATGAGGATCTGCCGGGTGGTGGCAGTCGTATGGTTCGTGCCTCGAAAGGTGTTCACGGCGTTTGGGTCAATGGTGTAAAGGTCCACGATGGTCAGGACTATGTCGAACTTGAGCGAGGTCCGGGTGCTGTGTTGACCCAGTTTGATCGATAAACTGGCTATAAAAAATTAAAAGTCACGAAACTCATTTATGTCATAAATTGTCATAAAGTCCCAAGTAACATCAGTAATCTTCACCTGCCGGTTTAGCTTTGGACCTATGAAAAATTTATTTAGAACTGTTGTTCTGTTGTATTGCACGATGTTTGCGTGGCTGCCGGTTTCTGCGCAAACACAATCGTTTTCTTTCGCCGCGCTGGGTGATTTGCCCTATGGCGACACGCGACGCGTCGAGAAAAAATATCACAAGCTGATTGCTGCGATTAATGCTGAAGCGCCAGCCTTCACCATTCACGTCGGTGATTTTAAAACGGGTTCGAGTGAGTGCACAGACGCTGAATATGAAAAACAGTTTGATAATTTCAACCGCTTTGAACAGGCGTTGATTTACACCCCTGGCGATAATGACTGGACCGACTGTCATCGCTTTCCCGGGTCAAACGATAATCCTGTCGAAAGACTTCAAGCTTTGAGGAAACGTTTTTATTCAGGCTCGGAGTCCCTGGGGAAAATGCCAATTCTGCTTGAGCGTCAATCGGTGGTGACGCCGGGATTTGCTGACTACTCTGAAAATCAGCGCTGGCTTAAAAATCAGGTTTTGTTTGTGACGCTACATCTTGTCGGCAGTAATAATAATTATGATTGGAAAATGACCAATCCTGGCCAGCATGCAGAATTCATTGCTCGCGAACAGGCGAATATTGACTGGATTCGCTCAGCGTTTGCATTGGCTCAATCCAGAGAAATCGCTGCAATCGTTTTTGCTTTTCAGGGTGATGTGTTTCTAGAAAAAAGATCAACGGAACTATTTCCGCAAACCTCGGGTTTCAGAGTGAGCGTAGGCGAAAATTTGTTAACACTGGCCGCAAAAACAGCTAAGCCGATTCTTATTGTTCATGGTGATAGTCACAGATTCAAGTTTGATCAGCCTTTTTCGCTCGATAATAAAAAGATAGATAATCTGTTCAGACTCGAAGTCCCGGGCGAACAGGATTACAGGGCTGTACTTGTGAGTGTTGATGCGAAATCAGCCTCGCCTTTTAGTGCGAAGCTGATCGCTAACGTAGAGGATGACTGAAGTTTAAGCGCCAGGCAGACTGTCAATCAGTGCAATCATGCGTTTGCGCATCTCCGGATCGGGGAGTCTGCCCAGGCCACCACCCATGTTGTCAATGACGTTTGATACTCGGCTGGTGGCGGGTGTGATGCAGGTCACCGCAGGATGGCTTGCGACATATTTCAGGAAAAACTGTGCCCAGGTTGTCGCGTCGAATTCACGCGCCCAGTCGGGTACCTGTTTGCCTTCCACGCGTTTCCAGAGTCTTGTCCTGCCAAACGGCGCGTAGACGAGCACCGCCATGCCGCGTTCCTGCGCAAGAGGAAGAATGGTTTGCTCGGCAAAGCGATCGTCAATCGCATAGTTCGTACCAATGAAATCGAATTTCTCCTGGCGCATTGTCTGGATCATTTCAGCGTACTGATTTTCGAACGTTGTCGTCAGCCCGATGTATCGAACCCGCCCTTGCTGTTTGACTTCGCGCAAGATCGGCAACTGAACCTTGACGTCGCCCATGTTGTGTACCTGAATCAGATCGATCACAGGTTTGCCAATGCGTCTAAAGGAGGCCTCGACTTGAGCCCGTGCAGCCGTTGCGTCGGCCGCGCCACCTCGCGGTGCAACGTTCAGTTTTGTCGCCCAGAAGAGTTTTTTCGCCACGCCGAGTTCTTGTGCGATTTTGCCTGCGACTTCCTCCGAGGCACCATAGCTTGGCGCTGTATCAAAAACGGTTCCGCCTAGTTCGACCATTTTACTGATGACCGCTTTTAAAGCCTCGTGGTCTTCATTACGTGCGACTTGTGCGAATGTTGCAGAACTTCCGAGTCCGATGATTGGCAGTTTTTCCCCCGAGGAAGGAATCGCGCGAGTAATCAAGGTGTTTGATGTTTGGGAACTTTGTGCTTTGACCCAGTGAGGGGCAAGCGTCATGGCGCCAGCAGCGCCAAGTGTCATGCCCAGCCATTCGCGACGTGTTTTCATGTTGAAACTCCTGATTGAATATTTTGTTTCCTGGCTCTGTGTCTTTGCGTGACGCCTAGCCAGATGCCAAGCACCATCCACAAACATGTCAGCGGGACCACGAAACTCGCAAGTCCTGTTAGTCCGATCCCCAGTCTGCTGAGCAGTCCTTCGGTCTGGGCACCGACAACATCTCCACCACGATACACAAAGGTATCGATAAATGCTTTGGATTTATAGCGCTCTGAGCGCGGCATGATTGTGAACAGGGTTTCGCGCGCAGGTCGCATAACCCCTCGTTGTACCGCACGAAAGCTAGCATCCAGAACGATGAGCGCGGCCAGTGAGCCAAAAATCGCCAGTCCGATAAATCCAAGCGCTACACATAGCGGCAGCAAGGCGAGCGTGAAAGGAACGCCAAAACGTTTCATCAAATGACTGGTCACAAAGGCTTGTAGCACGAGCGTCGCGATTTGGGAGATCAGATCAATCTGGGCGAACGCAGCGGTCCGGGTGTCTGTATCTACCCCCAGCGCTGCGACCATCTGCAAGCGAGTGAAATAGATGAAGGTCGCGATGACCGCAACAATCAGTACGTAGGCTGAAATCCCGAGCAGGTAGGGCGAGCGCATGACGGTCAGCAAACCTTCCCAGGCACTACCGCCGATGACGGTCTGGCTGGTTTGGGCCGCTTGGCCCGAAGCTGTTTGCTCCTCTTGTAATGTTGTCAGTAACCATGCTGCGCAGACGGCAAGTAACAGAAATAGCGCTGCGACTAAGAGCAGGAATGGCGTACCCATGGGTTTGGCCAGAATGCTTGCGAGCCACGGCCCAAAGATGGCGCCAAGGGTGCCTCCAATTGAGATGGCGCCAAACAAACGTTCGCTTTGATCCAGCGAGAATCGATCCGTCATCAGTGCCCAGAAAAGCATCGTCGCGAAAAGATTAAAGACACTGAACCACACATAAAAAATCTGTCCGCTTGTCTGGCCTACCTGTGTCGGGGTCAGCACAAGCAGACAATAAAAGATCAATAGTCCCAAGGCGAAAAAAAGATAGGTCGTCGAGATAAACACCATGCGACGAAATTTGCTGACAAGTAAACCGAATAAAGGGTTGACTGCGAAAGTGACAGCGACGGTTACATAAAACAACCAGCGGATTGCTTCAATGCCGCGTTGCATGCCTAAGGCTTCTCGCGCAGGCCGCACCACCATCAGGGCCGTCAGAACACAGAAAAAAAACACGCCTGCCACCAAAGTAGGCAACACCTCGTGACGACGGATATTCGTGAATGTCTGGAGCACACCGCGCATCATTCTGTTTCCTGACTGGGCAGAGACTTGATTTTCATAGTTTGCCGATAGTACTTAAAAGCAGGATTGCATGCACCATGTTTTAAGCTAAGTCCTTGTTTTTCTTAGGCTACGCCATCCCTTACAATTACTTTTTTCCCTTTTCTGAGGTTTGGCCATGTCAGGACCGCTTTCGCATATCAAAGTTCTCGATCTTTCCCGTGTGCTGGCAGCTCCCTGGGCCGCGCAAAACCTTGCTGATCTCGGCGCCGATGTCATTAAGGTCGAACGTCCGGTCAAAGGCGATGATTCGCGCGCTTTTGCACCCCCATTTTTGAAAGATCAGGAGGGAAATGCGACACGCGAGTCGGCTTATTTCTGCGCTGCCAATCGCGGCAAGAAATCGATTACCGTGGACTTATCCAAACCCGAAGGGCAGGCGCTCGTACGCGAACTGGCTCGCGATGTGGACGTTATTTTCGAAAACTACAAAGTCGGCGACCTGGCCCGTTATGGTTTGGGTTATGACGATATCAAGGCCATTAACCCTTCGATTATTTACTGCTCTGTGACCGGTTTTGGTCAGACTGGTCCAGAAAAAGATCGACCCGGTTATGATTTTATGGCGCAGGGAATGGGCGGCTTGATGAGTATTACGGGGGAGCGTGAGGACTTGCCAGGTGGCGGCCCGCAGCGCGTAGGTGTGCCCATCATCGATCTGACCACAGGAATGTACGCCAGCATTGCTGTGTGTGCTGCGATCGCCCACCGCGCTGTGACGGGTCAGGGGCAGTGGATTGACGTTGCTTTGCTGGACTCCTCTGTCGCCTTTCTGGCCAATCAGGCGATGAATTATTTCGCAACAGGAGAGTCGCCCAAAGGCATCGGTAACGCGCATCCGAATATCGTGCCCTACCAGACGTTCAAAACCGCCGATGGCGCTCTGATCCTGGCCTGTGGGAATGACAATCTGTTTAACAAATTCTGCGAGGTTGCCCACGCTCAGCATCTTGCAAAAGATCCCCGTTTTTCCACCAATGGAGAGCGCGTCAAAAATCGTGAAGAAATCACACGATTGCTCAACGAAATCTTTTTGACTAAAACGACACGTGAATGGGTTCGCCTGCTCGATGAGGCAGGTGTCGCAAATGGTCCGATCAATACTATTGCCGAAGTCTTCGAAGAGCCTCAGGTCCTTGCACGAGGCATGAAAATCGAGTTGCCGCACGCAGTGGCCGGTAAGGTCCCTCTAGTAGGTAGTCCGATGAAGTTCTCAGCCACGCCGATTGTGCATGAAATACCTCCCCCTTCGCTTGGTCAGCATACCGATGACATTCTGACGCGTGTGTTGAAAAAGAGCCCGGAGCAAATCGCCGAGCTGAAGTCCAAGGGTATTGTTTAGAGCTTGCTTGCCTGGAGGCCCAGGCTCATTTGTGCGCACTTCAGTCGTCAGATTCGTGATACTTTTGTGTCACGAAAGCTATAAATTTAAAACAGGAGACAAACCATGTTGTATGAATTGAGAACCTATTACTGCGCTCCCGGACGTTTGCCTGCGCTCAATGAACGGTTCGAAAAAATCACCCTCGATTTCTGGAAAAAATACGGCATTAAACCCGTGGGTTTCTGGACTACTTTGATTGGGCCTCACAATCAGGCACTGACTTATATGCTTGAGTGGGAAAGTCTGGCGCAGCGCGAAGCAATCTGGACCGCTTTTTCGACTGATCCTGAATGGGTCGCAAAGCGTAACGCGACCGAAGCAGAAAAAATTATTGTTGAAAAAATTGAAAATCAGATTTTGGCTCCAACCCGCTATTCACCAATGAAATAAGGTAATTAAAATGAATCTGCTGCGTCGCTATATCTTGTCTTTGTTAGCTTCAACCGCTTTTGGGCTGGGTGTGGCGTGCGCGCAGAGTTTTCCGAGTCGCGCGCTTGAGTGGGTGGTTCCTTATCCTGCGGGTGGCGGCACTGACGTTGTTGCGCGCACGCTTGCCCAGCCGTTTTCAGTCGCCCTGGGTCAGCCTGTGGTGGTGGTCAACAAACCGGGTGCTGCAACCAATATCGGGGCGGATTATCTGGTGCGCTCCAAACCCGATGGCTATACGCTCATGACGGCTGATACCGGGACGCTGGCGGCCAACCCGTTTCTCTATCAAAATCTAAATTACAAAGCCGATACCGATCTGGTTTCGGTTGGCTTGACGGTCCGTTTCCCGATGATTTTGGTGGCTGCGCCAGAATTTCCGGCCAACACATTACAAGAGTTCATTAGCTGGGCTAAAAAACAACCTAATCCTGTGAATTATGCCTCTCCAGGTGCTGGATCTCCGCATCATCTTGCAACAGAGTTTTTTGCCGATATGGCAGCAGTCAAGCTCAATCATGTGCCCTATAAAGGTGCTGCTCCGGCTGTTCAGGACGTGACGGGTGGTCAAGTGCCTTTCATGTTTGTTGATTCAGCAGCAGGCTTTGCCCTCATTCAGGCTGGAAAGCTCAAAGCGATTGCCATAGCCACCCCTGAGCGTTTGAAAAGCTTTCCAAATGTGCCTACTTTCAACGAGCAGGGGCTAAAGGGTTTCGAGGCCTATGCCTGGCAAGGCTTGGTCGTTCCCAAGGGTACGTCCGCTGAAGTCGTCGCAACGCTCAATAAAGCCTTGCAAGCGGCTTTGACAAATCCCGAGGCGCAAGCGCGCTTACTGGCGATGGGGCTTGAGTTGACTCCAGGTACCCCTGCGCAGATGACTGACTATGCCAATAGCGAGAGAAAAAAATGGGGTGCGGTCATTCAGGCTAATGGTTTGAAAGTTGACTGATTCCTCGAGTGCTCAACGATCCACCTGCCCGGCGAGCTTCATAAACAAGCAATCTGTTTCATTTTTTCCGGATTTACCGTATCGTTGTTCAACAGAGCTCTAAACGAGCCGAAAGAGTCTAAAACTCGGAGACAACAATTGAAAAGATTGCTTGCAACGCTATTGCTTTTGCCTTGCCTGGTGCTGGCACAAGCCTATCCTAATAAGCCCGTGCGAATAATTGTGCCGTTTCCTCCAGGAGGAGGGACGGATGTGGTTGCGCGCATTGTTGCGCAAAAACTCTCGGATGCCTGGGGACAGCAGGCAGTCGTTGAAAATAAACCTGGTGCGAGTGGCACGATTGGCTCAGAGATGGTGGCTAAGTCCGCACCCGATGGTTACACCTTGTTATTACAAGGCACACAGCATGCGATTAATCTGAGTCTCTATAAGCAGTTGCCCTACGATACGGTAAAGGATTTTGTTCCAGTCGCCTATGTTGCACTCGCGCCATTTTTGCTGGTTGTCAACGCTGATGTACCGGTTAAAAATGTTGGCGAATTGATTGCCTATATCAAAGCCCGGCCGGGTGGTCTGGATTATGGCTCTAGCGGTCCAGGTGGCGGCGCGCATCTGGCGGGCGAGATGTTTAAAACCGCTGCGGGCGTGCAATTAACGCATATCCCGTACAAGGGCGGCAACCCCGCCTTGACGGATTTGCTTGGGGGGCAGATACCCATGTTGTTCGATCCGATTCCGACTTCGTTAAAGCATGTTGGCGGTGGGCGGCTTCGTGTACTGGCGATCACCAGCGGACAGCGTAGTGCGATCCTGCCAGAGATCCCAACCGTGGCTGAATCCGGCGTGCCTGGATTTGAGGCGGTCTCCTGGTTTGGATTGTATGCGCCTGCTGGAACGCCCGCTGCGGTTGTTAAAAAGCTCAATGCCGACGTCAATAAGGTTCTAGTCTTGCCTGAGGTCAAAGACCGGTTCGCTGAAATGGGGGCTTTTTCTAACGTCATGTCGCCAGAGCAGTTTTCCAATTATCTCAATATTGAGATTGCGAAATTTGCCAAAGCGATCCAGGATTCTGGCGCGAAGGTAGAGTAACCAGAGCCTTGTGTTGTATTGTTCTGTGTGACAAACAAAAAATTAAAAAGAGTTGGTGGAGATCGTATGCCCAAAGGTGTTGCGTTTCTGGCATTGAATTTAATGCTTTTTTCCGGTGTTTCTGTGGCCGCTGGTTATCCAGAACGCCCCATCACCATGATTGTCCCTTACGCCCCTGGCGGGTCGACCGATGGACTGGCACGCGTAGTCGCCGAAAAAATGGGTGAGGTACTCAAGCAAACTGTGGTGGTTGAGAATATTGGTGGTGTAGGTGGGGTTATTGGTATTCAGCGGTTTTTACGTGCGGCCCCTGACGGTTATACCGTTATGCTGGGCAATATGGGTACCTTTACGATTGCCAATACCCTTTACCCCAAAATGAATTTTCAGCCAAAGACACAGTTGACACCTATTGGTCTGGTGGCTGAAGTGCCGCAAATGCTGGCGGTCAGCGTGGCCAGCGGCTTTAAGGATTTACCGTCCCTGGTCACACGCATGCGTGATACCAGCCAGCCAAAGCTGAATCTGGCTAATGGCGGCCCCGGCGGGACGAGTCATATTGGTTCGGTTTATTTCACCTATGTGACGCAGTCGCAAGCCGAACAGATTCCTTACAAGGGTAGTGGTCCTGCGATTACGGATCTGATGGCCGGTAATGTCGATATCACCGTCGACCAGACCGTGACGATCATTCCTGCCAGTAAGAGTGGCCGGATTGTGCCACTGGCGATCGTGGGTGAGACACGCTCGCCCCTGATGCCTGAGGTGCCTACGTTTGCCGAGGGCGGGGTTCCTGAGTTTGATTTCAGTGTCTGGAATGCCATTGTGGGGCCGCAGGGGATGGCGCCTGATCAGGTCAAGGTGCTGAGCGACGCGCTTTCGGTGGTGCTGAGTCATCCAAGCATACAAGCTAAACTCGATTCCCTGGCTGCAGTCATCCCCAATGCAGAGCGCCGCGGTCCTGAAGAACTCAAAAGACTGATTGATCGTGACGTGGATCGCTTTGCCAAGCTGATCCAGGACGCCAACATTACCGTGAATGAGTAAGCTGCCTCAATGACTGTTGCGCGTCCTGCTTTTTTTGCTCCCTTCAGCGTTCGAAGCTTTCGCTTTCAATGGCCCGCCGACTTGCTGGCGTCATGGGCCTTTGAAATGGAGGTTCTTATTCTCGGCTGGTATGTCCTGGTCGAGTCGAGCTCTGTTTTACTGCTTGTGATGTATGGCGCCTTGCAATACGCAGGCTCCCTTGTTTCGCCGTTATTTGGTGTTGCGGGTGATCGGATCGGTTATCGAAGACTATTCATGATCACGCGCTTGCTCTATGCGTTGATGTCCATCTTGATCGCTGTGCTGGCGGCAACTCATTTGCTCACGCCAGTGCTTGTGCTGGTGCTAGCTGGGGTCTGCGGCTTAGTGAAACCCTCTGACATCATGATGCGGTTTGCCTTGATTGCGCAGACCTTACCCTCCAACCAGATGATTGGAGCACTGGGCTTGTCGCGCGTTACGACCGACTCTGCAAGGATTGCCGGTGCTCTGGCTGGGGTGGGGGTTTTCGCGCTGTTCGGTCTTGTCCCTGCCTATCTTTTGGTCAGCGGTTTGTACTTGGTGAGTTGTATGCTTGCCTCAGGTGTTGCGACGGGCGATCCACAGCGCGCCAGAGCGACGCCCTCAACCCCTTATCAGGATTTGATTCTTGCCTTTGGCTACGTCTGGCGCAAACCTGAGTTGTTAGGTGCATTTTGCCTGGCTTTTCTTGTCAATATTCTCGCGTATCCCTTGTTTTTAGGTCTCCTACCTTACGTGGCTAACAATATTTACGATATCGGTCAGGCAGGACTCGGTATGCTGGTTGGGAGTTACGCCACAGGGTCTCTGCTCGGATCGGTTGTGGTGAGTTCGAATCGTTTCGCGATCGGACCTGCGCGCTTGATGCTGCTCTGGGCTCTGTGCTGGTTTGCGATTGATCTTTTGTTTGCCTGGGTCACCTATTTGCCGCTCGGTATGGTTTTGCTTGCCAGCGCAGGCTTTGCACAAAACCTTTGTCTGGTGCCTTTGGCGGGTGTGATGTTGAAATCCTCGGATCCCGCTTACCGAGGTCGGGTGATGGGGATGCGCATGCTCGCGATCTGGGGGTTGCCAACCGGGCTGATGCTGTCGGGACCGTTGATTAATTATGTTGGTTTTACTGTCACGGCCTCTGTTTATTCGTTCTTCGGCTTGTTATTGACAGCGGCGATCGCCATACGGTGGCGTCGCGAGCTTTGGAGTCGCGTGGCTGCTGTGAATACCAACCAGCAACCTGATCGCTGAAATTTCGATGTTGCATCGCATGCAAGGGTTATCCTTGGTTGAAAAAACTTTCTTTCCGGCAATACTGACGCATCTTGATTTTTGTATGGGAAACCAATGAGATTGTTAAAAATAATTGCTTCTGCTGTACTGACATTTGCTGCAGTGAGCGCACATTCTGCCTATCCAGAGCAAACTATCACGCTAGTTGCTCCCTTTCCCGCTGGAGGTGCTGCCGACGTGATCGCGCGCCTTCTGGCTAAAGAGCTTGGCGATAAACTTGGTAAAAACGTAGTTGTAGAGAATAAGTCCGGTGCGGGCTCCACGATCGGCGCGACGTATGTTGCTAATGCCAAACCAGACGGTTACACCATTCTTTTGGGCTCGAACTCAACGTTTGTCTTGAATCCCGCCCTGATGGACAAAATGCCTTATGACGCCTCGATTGCGTTTGATCCGATCGGCAAGATCGGTACTCTGGGACTGGCCTTAATTATCAATCCAAGCGTGCCTGCAAAAAATGTGGCTGAGCTCGTCGCACTGATTAAGGCGAATCCCGACAAATACTCTTATGGCAGTTATGGCAATGGCACGACTTCAAATTTCGCGGGGGCGCTTTTCAATCATTTCACGGGTTTGAACTTGACGCATATTCCCTATAAGGGCAGCGCACCTGCAATGAATGATCTGATCGGCGGTCAGATTCCCATTGCCTTTGACACGATTCTGGCTACGACGCCTCAGGTCCGTAATGGTCGTGTGCACGCACTGGCCGTGACGGGCTTGCAACGCTCCGCGCTGTTGCCCACTGTGCCCACAATGGACGAATCGGGCTATAAGGGCTACGAGGCTGTTGCCTGGCAGGCGATCGTTGGTCCCAAAGGTCTGCCCAAGGATGTCAAAGACCGGCTTCAGTCTGCGCTGTCTGCGGTTATTGCTGATCCCGCGGTAAAAGAAAAAATGCAGCAGACTGGTTTTGATATCTTCTGGAATCCCATGCCTAATTGGCCGCAGGATATCAGGGCTGAGATTGCTGAGGCTAAAACAATTGCCAAACAGGCCAACATCAAGGCGGATTAATCCGTGATCAGGATAAACGGATTGATCAGACCTTAAATTAATATATCCGGATATTAATAATTTAGATTGTGCTCGTGTCCATTAAATTGGATGGCGCGATGACATACCACTCAGGCGTGCGCTGTCGGGATATCCCGCCAGCGCGTCGTATATTGCGGCGTGCGTCTTTCCTGTTTCATGCTCCAGAGCCGCTGTGTGCCTCCAAGGCCTGCGCTGGCAAGTGCCAGTGAACCTCTGCCGTAGCGCTGATTGACTGCATCCATAGCCTGCATGAGCTGGCCTTGCGTATCACGCTCGATGGCTACAGACTCAGCTATGGCCGAGCCGCTCGCCGAAGCCATGGCAAGTCTGAGCTGGTTGCGCTCCGCTGGCTGTAACTCGAGCAGCATCACGCCGGCTTTAGCGTAGTTATATCCGGATTTGTAAATTAAATTAAGTCCCCGCACCGCTGCTTGCACAATGGTGTGGGTATCTGAACAAGGCTCGGGCAACGGGATACAAACCGAGCGACTGTACTGTTTTTCTTTCCGGAAAGGGCTGGTTCGTATAAAACACAAGACCTTGTTGACGTGACTGCGCTGGCGACGCAGTTTTTCCGAGGCTCGGCTGGCGAATTCGCTGACGGCTTGCGTGAGGTCGTGTAATTCTGTGACAGGATGCCCAAAAGACCGGGTACAGGCGATTTCTTTTTTATCCGGGGCGATATCCTCGATCCGGGTGCAGGAGATGCCTTGCAATTCTCGGACGGTGCGCTCCAGTACGACTGACCACCGACTGCGCGCCACAGTGGGCTCCATCCGCGCGAGCTCCAGCGCTGTATGGACCCCGTACTCTTTGAGTTGTGCGGTATAGCGACGACCAACCCCCCAGATTTCACCTGCTTCGGTCAGGCCGAGCAGGTAATCCCGCTCCTCTATGCTGATGCTGGACAAGTCGCAGACTTGTGCGTATTGCGCAGGGTAGCTGCCAGGTTTGCGTTCAGCCGTTTTCGCAATGTGGTTAGCGAGCTTGGCTAAGGTTTTGGTCGTAGCGATGCCGATTCCGCAAGGCAGACCTGTCCATTGCAGAATTCTGCTGCGGATAATGCGCGCACGTCTGGCGAGGTTGCCACGCACGCCATCCAAGCCGATGAATGATTCGTCAATGCTGTAGATCTCTTGCGTGGGCCCCAGACCCGCCGCAATCGACATCATCCGGTCGCTCATGTCGCCGTAAAGTGCGAAATTAGCAGAAAGTGCGACGAGTCCGTGGGATTCGACCAGATGTTTGATTTTGAACCAGGGGGCTCCCATTTTGATACCCAGCGCTTTGGCTTCGTTACTGCGCGCGATCGCACAACCGTCATTATTAGACAGCACAACGACTGGCGTGTAATTCAGGCTGGGGCGAAACACACGCTCGCAGCTCACGAAAAAATTATTTCCATCGACCAGGGCAAACACGATTAGTTTCTCTTTCAGATACGTTCAGGTACGGAATTGTTTAATGGCGGCGATCACCACGCCCCAGATTTCGAGTGTCTGACCTTCTTTGGGCACGATATCGGCAAACGTCACATTAGCGGCTTTCAGCTTGATGCGGCCAGCGCGCTGATAGAGTGTTTTACAGACAAACTCTCCATCAATCACAGCGACCACAACCTGTCCATGGCCAGGCGTAATGGCGCGATCAACCAGCACCACGTCCCCATCAAAAATACCCGCGTCACGCATGGATTCACCGCGTATACGTAATAAAAACGTGGCCTGTGGGTGCTGGATGAGCTGCTCCATCAGGTCGATGCGCTTGACCATATGGTCTTCAGCGGGTGAAGGAAATCCCGCCCTGACACTTGCGTCGATGACGCCAACCGGCCAGGTCAGGATGGGCAGGGGGGTGGGGTAGGAGTCAGACAGGGATGGGTCAAGCAATGGGCGATCGCAGTCTGTGTGAGCAGGGTTAATTGTTTGCTGTGGCATAGGATTTTTTTGTCATCTTTATTTACTGTATAAATATACAGTAATATATGCCTTGAAATCTATTTCTTTTTTATTACTTTTATGAGGTTTTGATGCGCATTTCAGATGATTTGGAAATATGGGCTATGCACTATGCGCTATCCGCTATGCACTATCCGCTATGCACGTATAGCCCATGAAATGACTGCGCAAGAGACGTCCTTCAGTCATCAGGCGTCATGAGGCAGCGAACCGTCATTTGTCGCGTGTGGGGATGGCTCAATGAGTATCCGCGCTAACGGTCAGCATTTACTCTCAGTGCGCAAACTCAAACCCTTGATAGTTTTTTGCCACCATCTCGTCGCAAATCGCCCGATAGCGTGCGAGACCACCAGCGTAGGGCATGAAAACCTGCGGTTTGCCAGGGACGTTGGCACCCAGATACCAGGAGTGTTTGGCCTTGGGTAACAAGGTGGCGTTGGCGGCGTCATCAACCTGCTGCTGCCAGTACTCGCTCGCTTGTTCGGTTGTTTCGACACGCTCCAGACCTTTTTCCTGCATATAGCGGATGCAGTCTGTAATCCAGTTGACATGCTGTTCGATCGCTGGGGGCATATTGCATAAAACCGATGGGCTGCCCGGCCCTGTGATGGTGAACATATTAGGGAATCCGGGTACTTGCAGACCTAAATACGTGCGTGGGCCGGCATACCAGTAATCTTTGAGGGTCCGTTTATTTCGGCCAGTGATGTCCATTTTCACCAGTGAGCCGGTCATCGCATCAAAGCCTGTGGCAAACACAATGATGTCGAACGCGTACTCACGATCGCTGGTTTTAATACCCGTGGCGGTAATGCGCTCGATCGGTGTTTCGCGGATACTGATCAGCTCAACATTATCGCGGTTATAGGTTTCAAAATAATCGGCATCAATCGGGGGGCGTTTGGCAGCAAAAGGATGGTCTATGTCAGCGAGCAGTTCTGCCGTTTTTGGGTTGTGCACGATTTCACGAATCTTGCTGCGAATAAAATCTGCAGCCTTATCGTTGGCCTCCTGACTGGTGAGGATATCCTTAAACGCCGCACGGAACTGGAATCCACCCATTTTCCATTGCTCTTCGAAGATCGCTTCGCGCTCTTCGTCGGAGATATCAAAAACAGAACGATCCACAATTGCAAAAGGGTGACCATTGGTGTTGGTCGTCATGATTTTGTAGATGTCGTCCGCGTGTTCTTTTGCGTATTTTTTGAATTCCTCGGACAGCGGGTGATGACGTGCGGGCAGGCTGTAGTTCGCAGTGCGCTGGAATACGGTGACATGGGCGGCTTGCTTGGCGATCTCTGGAATAGCTTGAATACCGGTTGAGCCTGTACCAATCACAGCCACCCGTTTGCCCGTGAAGTCCACGCCTTCGTGTGGCCACTGGCCTGTGTGATAAGAGTTTCCTTTGAAATCGTTAATGCCCTCGATCTTTGGCAGATTTGCAGAGGACAAGCAACCGACGCCGGTAATCAGGTATTTAGCGCTGTATTGCTCGCCTTTGTCTGTAGTCACTAGCCAGCGATTGCTTGACTCATCGTAGGTTGCCGTTTTCATTCGGGTACTGAGCTTGATGTCGGGGCGCAGTTTGAATTTATCCGCTACATAATTCAAATAACGCAAAATTTCAGGCTGCTGGGGATAACGCTCAGACCATTCCCATTCGTGAACCAGCTCTTTTGAAAAATAAAACATGTAGGAGTGACTTTCGGAGTCGCAACGTGCGCCGGGATAGCGATTCCAGTACCAGGTCCCGCCTACACCGTCGCCGGCTTCGAGGACTTTTGCAGAAAGTCCGAGCTTGTCGCGCAGGCTTAAAAGTTGGTACATGCCTGAAAACCCAGCACCCACAATGATTGCATCGATTTGCTGCACAGCTGACATAGTCGTCTCATTCAGTTGAAGTTTTACTTATTCAAAAATAATACATCATGCTTTCGCATCGCACCAATCCTGTGGTTAGAATAAGACTAATAAAAAAGAATCATTTGCAACAAGATTCGATCCTGGAGAGACAACATGTTTAACCGCTCTATTGTGCAGTTCGTCCGAACAAGCGTTTTGTGTGTCTTAGCCTTGTGCGCAACGCAGGCCGTAGCGCAGCAGGACTGGCCTAACAAGGCTATTCACCTCGTTGTTGGTTTTGCTCCCGGCGGAGGGACCGATATCGTGGCGCGAGCGCTGGCTGCACGCCTGACTGAAAATCTCGGTCAGACGGTGATCGTCGAGAATAAAGCGGGTGCAGCAGGTACGATTGCAGCGGATATGATCTCCAAGGCCGCACCGGATGGCTATAACTTGTTGATGGGGCACTCCAATTCGAATGCCATCTCGCCGTTTGTCCTGAAAAACGTTCCCTATAACCCGGCTACGGATTTCACCCCCATTACTTATCTTGGTTACGTGCCCAACGTCTTGGTGGTCAATGCGTCTTTGCCGGTGAATTCGGTGGCAGAGTTAATTGCGCTGGCGAAAGCCAAACCAGGTGAGCTCACGTATGGATCGTCTGGCATTGGCAGCACGCAGCATCTGGCGGGTGCTTTATTTGCGCAGAAGGCCGGCGTCACGCTCAATCACGTGCCTTATAAAGGCAGCGGGCAGGCGATTGTTGATTTGCTCGCCGGGCAGATCACGATGAATTTTGATACGTTGCCACCGGTGCTTGAGCAGATCAGGACCGGCAAACTAAAAGCGCTTGCGATTTCAACACCGAACCGTTTGCCCCAGTTACCAAATATACCGACCTTCACGGAGGTCGGTATTACCGGTTTTGATGTGACCAACTGGTATGCGGTGATGGGTCCTAAAGACATGGCTCCCCAACTGGTTGCCAAAATAGACAAAGCGGTCAAAACGGCGATGACAGATCCAAACACCAAAAAGACACTGGATTCGCAAGGCTTGCAAACCGAGGGAGCCGACACTCCTGCTGCGTTTGCAGTGTTTATTCAGGCGGAAATCGCAAAATATCGCCAACTCGTTCAGACTCTAAATATCAAGTCTGACTAAGTTTTACTCTGGCAGCTCCAAACAAACAGATCCAAACAATCTGCTCCAAACAAACACGCGGGCTCATCTCTAAAATGAGCCCGTACTATTTATTTGAGCGCAAAACCTAATTTGTTTAGCGCGGCCACCATGCCATCTCGCCCAGCCATTGCCTCAGGGCCGCGGACGCGATTGAGCGAGTGCAGATCCCAGGCGCCCAGTGGTTTCATTTTCTGCGCTGCATAGAACGCGTCCATCGTTTCGTTGTAGCCCGGCACGACTTCAGCGTGCACAGCCAGGTTGTACTGTTCTTTATGCAGGACAGAGGCTTGGGGCAGGCGTGGTTTGATGGCGCTTAACTGTGCCGCATCAGGATGGCCAATGCACATTCCAAACGTTGCAAAGGCGCGCGGTGGCAGACCGAGTTCCTGAGCGACACCTTCCAGATTGTTGCGAATCGCGCCAATATAAACGGTACCCAGACCGAGTGACTCGGCGGCAATAGCGGCATTTTGAGCAGCCAATGCGGAGTCGATCGTCGCAACCAGTAGCATCTCCAGGTAATCCAGACTGCCATAGGGTTTTTCGCGTTGGTCCCCGAGGGTTTGCATGCGCGCGAGATCCGCAATCCAGACCAGAAAGAGCGGGGCGCTATTGATGAAGGCTTGTTTACCGGCTAAGTCGGACAGTCTTTGTTTACGGGCCGGATCCTCAACCGCGACTACGCTCCAGGTCTGCAGGTTTGAGGAGGTCGAGGCTGATTGCGCCGCCGCAATCAGTAACTCAAGCGTATTGGGCGCAAGTGGCTGGTCGGTAAACGCTCTGACAGAGCGATGCTCAAGCAACGTGTCGATGGTTTCGTTCATTGCCTCAAGTGTCTTGGGGCCGTGGCCGTAACGTGCGTCGAGCAATTCTTTTAATTTTTGTGAAGCAGGGGCATTCATTTCTCTGGATTCCTAAAACAGTCAGTGCGAAGCAGGTATGTGCGGAAAAAAGGGCATTTTACGGCTACTGACAGGTTCCTGAGGAAATCGATTTGTTTATTGTGCAAAGCAACAATAAATTGCATAATTAATGCCAGCATGCATACTTTTCAATTTTCCCGCATGTGTTGACTCGTTCGCATCCATCACCACAGACCAACTTGAATCCTTATTTGAATTATTCTTTTAGTCGACAGTAATAACCCAGTGAGCCAGGCTATGTCCATCGAGCGATTTTTTCACAGTGCAGAGTTTTTTCAAATATCCGCTACAGAGCCGATTCGCTCCGTGATCACAAGCTCGCCTCTGGCTGCTGTGATCGCCTGGCATGTTGAGCCCGGACAGCGACTGGCGCCGCATGTCCATCCCACAGGACAGGATACATGGATGATCCAGTCTGGTGAATGTGAATACATTTATGATCAGGCGGGTCAAACCCGTCACCTCAAAGCAGGTGATGTGGTCGTGGCACATCAGGGTGAGGTGCACGGCGCGATCAATTATGGGTCCGAGCCCTTGAGATTCATTTCTGTGGTCTGTCCAGCTGAGTCGGGTTTTCAGCTGGTGGGCTGAACAAGCGGTTTTTGCAGCCAGGAGAGTACCGCGCACGACAGCAAAATTGCTGCTGACAGAACAAAACCTCTGGACAGACCACCTGAGCCATCCGATACCCAGCCAATCAGGGTTGGGCCTATCACCTGACCAACAGCAAACAGACTGGTGAACACTGCAATGCCAGCGACCCATTGTGATTGAGGCAGGTTGTAGCGTATGAACACCGTCGTCGTGGCGACCGCTGCCAGAACGCCTGAGCCGAACACCATGCCTGAGAGATAAATCGCAGACGTGATCATCCAGCCGGGCTCGGTTGAGGTGGTTTGGGTCAACATCGCAATCAGGGCGGGAATGAGACAGGCAAAACCCATCAGTGCCGTGATGATGGCCAGCGTTTCGCCGCCCCTGAAGCGATCCAGTGCGCGTGCCCAGAGGCGTGAAGAGGCAAGCACACCCACGCCAAGCAAGGCGTAAAAAATATTGAGCCTTGTGCCGGTTAGTCCGAGTTGCATGAGAAGCGCGATCACAAAGGTCATATAGCCAATGTATCCCATGCCGAACAAAACATAGGCACTGACCATGTAAGCATAGCGACGGACCGAGGTTTTACCTGAGGCGCTGGTTCGTGGTGGAACCGCAGGAATATTGTGTGCAGGAAACCACATGAGGGCTAAACCCAGGCAACATACGGCGGCAATCGCATACCAGGCGAGTTGCCAGGGATGGGCCCATCCTAGCGCTTGACCCGCTTGAACCATCTCCGGAACTAAAAAGCTCGGAATAATAATCCCCAGTCCTCCACCACCATAATAGATTCCCATCAGCCAGCCGGCCTGCTTGGGATGCAGGTTAGTGAGTTGGGCGGCAAGCACACTGCCACCAGCAAAAACAAAGGTGTTGGCTGTACCAATCAGTAAGCGGCACAGGAAAAAGGCAATAGGATCAGTAAAAAATCCCGAGAGTGCCATAAACAGATTGCCAAGCAAACCTCCAACGACAAAGACTTGTGCCGCTGAAAACCGTTTGATGAGCCAGGCCATGCTGAGCGCGCCGATCAGATAGCCGATCGCATTACCGGTATTCATCAGACCCGCGATGAAATAGCTCCAGTGCAGATCCTCTCGCATCATGGGCAGGAACAAAGCGTAGGAAAAGCGTCCCAGACCGATGGAGAGCGCCGGGCCCATAGACAATCCAAGGGCTGTCAGCAGCGGATACTCCAAATAAAAGGGAAGTGCAGCGCTCTGGCTACGCCCGGTTGGCTTCATTGTCCCTACGTCTGGTTAAGTTTGGTATGGTTGTCATCTTTGTTGTCGTAATATTAGATGACTTTTAATCAGGAGCTGTCATGTCTATTTCTATGTATAAAGCCTCGATCCCCCAATTCAAAAAAATGTTGAACAATTTACTCAATATTCTGAACAAGGCTGACGCGCACGCTACGACAAAAAAAATTACCCCGAGCGCTTTGCTTGAAGCTCGACTGTTCCCGGATATGTTTCATTTGATTAAACAGATTCAGATCGTGACAGATCAGGTTCGTCTCGGCTGTGGCCGGATTGCGGGTATCGACTTATTGAGAATGGAAGACAACGAGACGAGCTTTGCCGAACTCGCAACACGCATTGAAAAAACCATTCAGTATCTGGAGCAGATCAAGCCCGAGCAAATGGATGGCCAGGAAGACAAAGAGATCAAGTTCAGTATCGGCGAATGGAAATTTGAATTTACCGCCGAACAATATCTCATCACCTGGATCATCCCCAATTTTTATTTCCATGTGACGACCGCCTACAACCTGTTGCGTCATGGCGGTATTGAAATCGGTAAGAGCGATTTTCTGGGTAATCGGGATTAACGCAATGCATACCGAGAATTTTTCTGACTGGCTGCATGATCATGTGTTTGATTCAAGCAGTCACGCGGCGGAAAAAAGCACGCGCATCGTGATGTGGATCACCTTCGCGATGATGCTGGTCGAGATCTCCACAGGCTGGTGGTACAACTCCATGGCCTTGCTGGCCGATGGCTGGCATATGAGCTCGCACGCTGTTGCCATCGGACTCAGTGCCTTTGCGTACTCAGCTGCGCGTCGCTACGCGCGTGATCCGAGATTTGCTTTTGGTACCTGGAAAATTGAAATTCTCGGTGGCTTTGCCAGTGCGGTGTTCCTGCTCGGTGTGGCGGCGCTGATGGTGATTGGTTCGGTTGAGCGCATTCTTGACCCACAACCGATTCACTATAAAGAAGCCGTCGTGGTTGCGATCATCGGTCTGGTGGTGAATATCGTTTGTGCAATGATTCTGGGGCGTGTTCATCACGATCATGGTCACGATCATGGTCATGGGCATAGTCACCACGGACATCATGGGCATCACGACCATCACGACCACGCTCCTCAGACAGTTGCACCGCACGATCACCATGCCGCACAGGGTCAGCAGCGTGAGGCTGCGCATCATCATGATCTGAACCTCAAGTCTGCCTATATCCATGTGATCGCAGATGCGGCAACCTCCGTGCTGGCGATCGTTGCTCTGATCGGAGGCTGGATCTGGGGCTGGTCCTGGCTGGATCCTTTGATGGGGATTATTGGTGGTGTGCTAGTAGCTGTCTGGGCTAAGGGACTGATTGCAGAGACTGGCAAGATCTTGCTGGATCGGGAGATGGATCATCCTGTCGTAGAGGAGTTGCGGGAGGCGGTTGAAGCCACCTCGGAGTCTGCTCATACCAAGGTGACCGATTTACATGTCTGGCGCGTTGGAAAAAAAGTCTATGCCTGTGCTTTGACAGTCGTCACCCATGATCCGCAGCTGACACCGACGATGATCAGGCAGGCCATTGAAGTACATGAAGAAATCGTGCACGCGACCATTGAAATTCACGTTTGTCCCGAGCGGCACTAGCCAGTCGTTCGTGGTTGATCGCTTCTTGCCTAGCCTTAGCCAATCTGCTGGGCGAGGGCCTGACCACTTAGCCAGGCGCCTTCAACCCGACCGCCGTTGAGCCAGTCGCCACACAGACCAATTCCCGCCTCAGCATCCCAAACAGAGCCCAGTGAAATGCTCGGATCTGAGCTTGCGTAGCGCCAGCGATGAGCCGACCAGGTTGCAGGTTTTAAACCTCCGAGCTGCTTAAATGCGTCAACCAATAATGAGCCAATATTTTTGGCATCAGCTTCAAGATTGGCGAGTGTCCAGTCAGGCGTGGCATGCATGACCCAGGACTCCTGTCCTTTTCTGGCTGGTTTGCTGCTATTTCGTGCTACCCAGCTCAGCGGACCGGTATTGATAAAAGCCGCATCGAAGGGGATGGCGGGTGGGGCATCGAATTGCATCATGACTGTCCAGCAGGGATGCATGGCGATGCTGTCTGTAATGGCTGAGAGTTTTTTGGAATGTGTTGCGAGAATCGCCGCAACTTGAAGCGGAGGGATTGCGAAAACAATTTTTGTATAGTGCTTGGGCAGTAAACCATGCTCTGCACTTGTGAGCCGCCAGCCTGAGTTGTCCGGTGAGAGGCTCTGGATTGTGGTTGAAGTCTGCACTGAAAGGGTCTGCGCCATCGCGCGTGCTGGCGCAGACATGCCAGGTATGCCGACAAAACGTTTTAATGTGCCCTGAGGGCTGCTCCACTGACCGTCCTGATAGACTTTTAGTAAAGGCTCCCAGAGCGCTACTACGCTGGCTTCGAGCCATTGTTCTGTTTGTAAGATAAAGTCGGGGTGACGGGCGGTGAAATATTGCGCGCCATGATCACATTGCCATAGATCATTGCGGCGTGTCGATAGTCGGCCCCCGATTCCGCGTCCTTTATCAAACAGTTCAACCGTGTGGCCTGCGCTCTGTAATACCGTGGCGCAGCGCAAACCTGCGATACCTGCGCCGATGACTGCAATATGTTGTTTAATCATTTTTTATCTTCTGCCGGGATAGCGTCATGCGGGTTCAGTTAAATGAAGAGGAGCGTTCCAGGGTCATAGAAATGGCCTGGGAGGATCGCACGCCTTTTGAAGCCATAGCGCGCCTATATGGTTTGCGCGAACCTGATGTGATTGAGTTGATGCGTTTGCATTTAAAACCCTCCTCATTCAGGCTGTGGCGTAAACGTGTGTCGGGTCGTGTCACCAAGCATGCTTCGCTGCGCAGTGTAGAGGTGAGGCGCGCTTATTGTCCAACACAATATAAACAAGCACATGGAACCAAAAGGTAAACCTATGCAATCCTTGATTTCAGGGTATCGGGCGCTGGTGATTGGCGCAACGGGTTCGATTGGTTCTGCCTGCGTACGCGCACTGCGCGCGGACACTCAATGCTCGGGTGTCAGTGAGCTGTCCAGACACTCTGAGTCACCCTTGTTTTTAGAAAATGAGGCTAGTATCGCCCAGGCTGCGGAGTCAGTGCGTGCTTGCGGGCCTTTTGAATTGATCATCGATGCAACGGGGGTGCTGACGATTGATGGACAGGGACCCGAGAAAAGTTTGTCGGCACTTCAGGCAGAGCGCTTGATGCGACAATTTCAGATCAATACGATTGGACCCGCGCTGGTAATGAAACATTTCCTGCCTCTGCTCGCAAGCAAGCATCGGGCGATCTATGCCAAGTTATCTGCACGGGTCGGGAGTATTTCAGATAATAAAAAGGGGGGCTGGTATGGTTATCGGTCTGCTAAGGCGGCTCTGAACATGATGCTGCAGACGGCCGCGATCGAGACCCTGCGTAAAAAACCCGAGGCGATTTTTGCGGCCTTGCAACCCGGCACTGTTGCCTCAACACTCACCACGCCCTTTGTCAGGCAAGAGGACTGCCTGAGTCCCGAGGTCTCGGCTCAAGGCATGCTTAAGGCGCTGGATGCTTTGCAGGTCAGCGCAGGCGCGCAGTTTATTGATTATGCGGGTAATAAGATTGAGTGGTGAAAAAAACAATAGCCTGGTGCTGCACTCAATACCCAATACCTAATACCCAATACCTAATACCCAATACCTAATACCTAATACCTAATACCCAATTCTCAATTCTCAATTCCCAATACTTCAAACTCAGTACTCAAAATGCATGCGTACTGAATAGACGTTGACGGGGCCACGATCGGCGTTATAGCAGGGATTATTAATACGCTGGAAATCCGCTGTCGCCCATAAGACCTTGTTTATTTTCAGGCTGTAATACATCTCGAAAATACCTTCGCGCTGATAATTGATGTTGCCATCGCCGCAAAAAAAGTTAGAGCCGCCTGCTTTCAGATAGTCTATGTTGGGATTAGAGATTCCGTTTGATGCGTAGGCCAGGCCAACCACATCGTCCGGCCGGCTCCATTTATTTCCCTTGATGGAGAGGCCGATCAGTGCAGAGTTGTTGACCTCAGTGAACGAATAGGCTTCGGTTTGACCGTTATTCCAGCTATACCGTGCAAATACGCCAACATCATCGGTGATATTTTGTTCGAGACTCAGGCCGAAACCGTATTTGCTTTGTTGCGTTCGCACATTGGCCAGATCTGGTGTGCCGCCGTTTTTATTGGCGTAAGCGATGGCATCATTGAAATTTCCAAAGTTTGCCTGGTTACGGAAATATAGTGCGCGCAGTTTTCCTGGTTGACCGAAAATCTCGTGTGCTTTTTCGACTTCGAAATTATCGCTATAGGAACCAGACCAGTCGCCGTTGAGCTGCAAGCCATTAGATTCAACGGGCAGTAGATTGCGCCCGACCCTGAACGCCCAGTCGTCATGGTAGTACTCGATGGCAATACCACGGGTGTAGCCGCGCGCATCCGCAGGCGTATCCCAGGCGGCATAATCCATCATCGCCCAATTCAAAAATTGTGTTTTAGGATCATGCGAAAAGCTGTTCTGGTCGAAAATGTCGGTGATCGCATAAACGCCACCTGTGAATACGAGTCTGCGTTTGTCTAAGCTACCCGCGAACTGATTAAAACCCGCTTCCTGCTCAATCGTGCCACCACCAAAGCCAACAGTTTGACGTAAAAAAGCTCTTGCCCAATAGGAGACCGCGTCCGTAGAGCCCGCTTTTTGTGCTTCACCATTCGTCATCCCGCCAAAACCCCTCAGTCCTGAAAAGGGAATGCCTTGCGACACCTCTGGATCAATGAAGATCTCAGTGCCTTTCCAGGGGCGGGCACCTAAAAATAGCGTGCCAGTCAGCGTATGGCTGATCTCGGCATCACTGGATAAACTGCTGGCACCGAAATAGGGTGCATTAAAAGAAGGGTGTTTTTGCCAGACCCACGTGCTTTGTGCTCGAGCGGTGAAATACTGAAAGTCTTCGGTTTCCTCTGCGGCATTAACCTTTGGCACGAGCGCAAACGCAGCCATCGCGAGGATCGCTGTCGGAAATAACATGCGCTTGAGTTTGAGGAAAATATTGAATGCCATCAGCTTGCGGGACATGCAAAAAATGATCAGGAAAGTCCCTGAGGAAAAATACCGCTAAAAAATTGTAATTAATTTCACATCAAATGCGAATGAATATCATTTAGCAGTTTATCACTAAACTTTCATTACATTTTGAAGGCTAATTGTGACAAGCTGATGTAAGTCTGGTGTTCACCTAGGCACGCTTTATTCAATTTGAATCCGACCCTCTCGAATCACGCTTTTCATTCTTTCAAATTCTGCTTGTATATGCGCAGCAAAATCGGAGGAGGAGCCTGCGATAGGCTCGGCACCTTCGCTCGCAAGTTGTTTGCGGACAGAATCGAGCGCAAGGACATCGAGCGTTGCGTCATGTATTTTTTTGATGATTGCCTGAGTGGTCCCAGCAGGTGCAAGCAGTCCATACCAGGAGCCTGTCTGATAGCCTTTCAATCCGGCTTCATCCAGTGTGGGTACCTCTGGTAATAACGCAGAGCGCTGGGTGCTCGTTACCGCCAGAGCGCGTAACTTCCCAGCCTGGATCTGAGGCAGTATGGCAACAAGACTGCTGAACATCAATTCGATTCGACCGACTAATAAATCATTGAGTGCAGGGGCCAGTCCCTTATAGGGGACATGGACCATATCGAGGTCTGCCATACTGGTGAACATCACCGCAGCAAGGTGGGCAGAGCTACCGTTGCCATTTGAGGCGTAGTTTATTTTCCCCGGTTCTTTTTTGGCGAGTGCGATGAGTTGCTGGACATCACTGGGTGCAAAGCCAGGATATACAACCAGCACAGAGGGGGCAAAGGCAATCAGCACGATTGGTTCAAAATCTTTGATTGCATCGTAGGGCAGTTTGGAGACGAGGTTTGGATTAACTGCCAGACTTCCAACGCCACCTAAAAATAAAGTATAGCCATCGGGGGTCGCCCGTGCGGCTGACTCCGCGCCCACCGCACCACCTGCGCCAGGTCGATTTTCTACAACTACAGTTTGTTTGAGTTGGGTTGTGAGCTGCTGGGCTATCACGCGTGCAACGGCGTCGTTACCGCCTCCGGCGGAAAAGGGTACGATTAACCGGATAGGTTTGACTGGAAAATCTTGCCCCCAGCTTGCGGCACTCAGCAAGCAAAAGGCTAGGAAAATAATCCGTTGAATAATCATGCTAAGGAAAACCTTTGTGATGACAAGCCAGGGCAGATGCTTTCGAGACAAGCCCGTGCATGGGCTATCTATATAATTTGTTGGCATATTAGCGCTTAAACAACTCAGAACCCGTTGGGCTGGAATCGTCATGCAAATTCTTCAGTTACCCCCTCCTATTGACAGCCCAGCAGCTTGGTTTGGCCCTCAGATCAGTAACAAAACGGACTGGCAATTGCTTTTGAAGGATGAGGAGATACGCGAGTTGGAAACCGCAGCCAAGCGCTGTCTGGATTTAAGCTCGGATCTCAGTGCGATCAAGCGCTCCAATTTTTTATTGCCTACGCTGAGTACAAAATTAGGGCTGCTGCATGAGCGCTTGATTCATGGCGCAGGCTTTGCGCTGATACGCCAGCTTCCTGTCCAGGCGTGGTCGCGAGAGCTCAGCGCTGCGGTTTTTTATGGACTCGGCGCGCATTTAGGTAACGCGAGACCGCAAAATGCCAAAGGGCATTTGCTCGGGCATGTGATTGATATGGGTTTAAAAGCCGATGACCCCAACGTCAGGGTGTATCAGACGCACGAACGGCAAACTTACCATACCGACTCGTGCGATATTGTCGGCCTGCTCTGTTTGCAGCAGGCACGTGCAGGTGGTGATTCCGCGCTCGTTTCCTCCAATACGATTTATAACGAAATGCGACGAGACTATCCCGCGCTGGCGTGCGCATTGTTTGATCCAATCGCGACCGATCGTCGTGGAGAAATTCCTCAGGGACAAAAACCGTATTTTGAAATCCCGGTTTTTAACTGGTACCAAGGGTTGATGTCGACGATTTATCAGCGTCAATATATTGATTCTGCCCAGCGCTTTGAGCAGGCGATGCGTCTGACTGCGCTACATGTGGAGGCCCTGGACTGTTTTGATCATCTAGCCAATGATTCAAGACTTAATTTTTTAATGCGGCTTGAGCCGGGCGATATGCAGTTTGTCCATAACCACAATATGCTGCATGATCGCACGGCTTTCGAGGACTGGGGCGAGGCGTCAAAAAAACGCCATCTTCTTAGGCTCTGGTTATCCTCACCCGCGGCGCGTGCGCTACCCGATGTTTTCGCGCAACGCTATGGCTCAGTCGAGCCAGGCCTAAGGGGGGGCGTCATGCATACCGATGCGGCAGTCAATGCGCCACTGTATCCTAATTAATCAAAACCCTTCGCCATTTTTAAGTGGCATGGCTTTACTTCTGGAAATCAGTGCATTGAGCATCGAGTAGAGCGCGGCCGCAGAAATCGACGCCGAGAATATGCCGCCAATCGAGATGATGATGGGCAGTATGCGCCAGCCTGGCGAGACATTGAATTGTCCGAAGCCGAGTGTTGTATACATTTCACCTACGAAATAAAACGCACTGATAGGTTCGTTGATAGCACCAATATATAGCGTGGTGTAAGTCCAAACCAGCATATCAACAAAATGACTCATAAAAATCAAATTAATCGCGATGAAATAAAAAAAGGCAGCCAGAAAAATACTTTTCGGTTTTAGAAATTTTTCGACAATACGATGAAAACTGATGGTTAAAAAAAGTACGAACATGCCGTGAATGGTGAGCATCACCATCAGCATCAGCGAGAGTCCGGTAGGTATCTCGCTGCCTGCATTGATGGCTTTGAAAATTTCCTGGAGAAGCGTCCAGAGATTGGGAAGATTTTCGAGGTTATGCATGGTCGCTTGTTGAATCAGAGCTCTTTGTTGCGAGGGGTTAGATCAGGCAGGAACCACGCCACAAGTCCGATTGCCGGCAGGTAAGAGCAAAGCAGGTAGATGTAGGTTATGCCATGCGAGTCGGCGATGTAGCCCATCAGCGCTGCGCCAAGCCCACCCAAACCAAAGGACAAGCCAAAAAATATACCGGATACGAGTCCAACTCTGCCAGGAATCAACTCATGGGCAAACACCAGGATTGCCGGAAAGGCTGACGCCATCAGTAGTCCGATAATAATCGTCAACACACCCGTCCAGAATAAATCGGCATAAGGCAATGCCAGGGTAAAAGGCAGTGTACCCAGTATCGATATCCAGATCATCGGGCGACGACCAATGCGGTCGGTCAGCGCTCCACCTAATAAAGTGCCGACTGCAATCGAGGCCATAAAGATGAAAAGCTGAACTTGAGCCGCCTGAATCGGTAAATTAAAACGTTCAATCAGATAAAACGTAAAGAATGAGGTGAGACTTGAGCTGTAAACGTTTTTGGAAAACAGCAGCAACATTAGGATGCTGATCAGAAACAGCACGCGAGCCTGAGACAGGCCGTGGGTGTTGATGCGCAACTGGGCCGCTGCAGCTTGGCTGGGTTTTGACCTTGCCCGGTACCAGAGTCCAATACGTGTCAGGATGGACATGCCGACTAACGCGGCAAGCGAAATCCAGGCAATGGCACCTTGGCCGCGTGGCAGTACGATAAAGGCAGCGAGCAGAGGACCGAAGGCCTGACCGAGGTTGCCACCGACCTGAAAGAAGGCTTGAGCCGTGCCGTAGCGACCACCCGAGGCCATTCTTGCGACCCGTGACGCTTCAGGGTGAAAGATAGCGGAACCTGTTCCGACTAACGAGGCTGCAAACAGGATCGCCAGATAGTTGTGAGCAACCGACAACAGCAATAGCCCGATCAGGGTAGAACACATACCAAAGGCGAGAGAGAAGGGCTGTGGCTTTTTGTCCGTGTAGAAACCGACCGTGGGCTGCAACAGTGAAGCCGTCAGTTGAAAGGCGAGGGTAATAATGCCAATCTGGGCAAAATCCAGATTGAACTCTTGTTTGAATAACGGGTACAGAGCCGGGATCAGCGACTGGATCAAATCGTTGAGCAGGTGGCAAAAACTCAGGCAAACCAGAATCGGAATAGCAGCTGATTGCGCAGTGAGGCCAGTATTTGCAGTTTTTCCTGCCAGGGAGCTATTCATAGATATTTGGAGTTAGTCCGGATTGATTTCCAATTAATATAAGTTACTGCGTCTCTCCCTGCATAGTCGTCTTTAATATTGAGGTCATTTTGATCAGGTTTTTGTCTGTATCTAAACGTTTAAACGACGATTTTGAACTTGAAAATGTTAATTTCTGTCTCGAAAGTGGCACCACGACCGCTTTGATCGGATCGAGTGGCTCCGGTAAATCCACGGTTTTAAGGCTCTTAAGTGGCTTGATTCAACCAGATCAGGGCACGATTTTTGTCGATGGGCAGAATATTTTCCAGGGTGATCTGGGTCTGTATCGACAAAAAATTGGCTATATGGTCCAGCAGGGAGGTTTGTTTCCCCATTTAACAGTGGAGCAAAACGTACTGATAGTCGGCAAATATCTCAAACGGGATCGGGAGCTGTTGGCAGACCGACTTGCGGCGCTTGCTCGAATGGTTTCATTACCCAGGCAACTGTTGGCCAGATATCCGCACGAGCTATCAGGTGGGCAGAAACAACGTGTTGGTCTGCTTCGAGCTTTGATGCTTGACCCCGAAATTCTCTTGTTAGATGAGCCCTTGGGCGCACTCGATCCGATTGTGCGGCATGATTTGCAGCAGGAACTTAAAGAATTGTTTACGCAATTGGAAAAAACTGTCTTATTGGTGACACACGATTTGAATGAGGCCCAAGTGCTTGCCAACCATATGCTTTTGATGCATCAGGGGACGCTTGTACAGGATGGTCATTTTTCAGACTTTCTGCAAAGGCCTGCATCGAGCTACGTGACAAAATTTTTCTCTGCGTGCGCACAGAACTTGACTGCTTCACACAAGGCCACAACGTGAAGAGCAGGCGTAAATTTCTCTGCAGCCTCACCGTTATGCTCAGTCTCTTGTTAGGACTGTCTGGGCAGTTATGGGCGCAGTCCAACACCTTCACCATTGGCTCAAAGCGTTTTACCGAGTCTTATATTCTTGGAGAAGTGATTGCGCGGATTGCCAGACAAACAGATGAGACAAAAGTCGTTTTGCGTTCAGGATTGGGTAACACAGGGATTTTGCTCGCTGCGCTGAAAGCCGGCGAAATTGATATTTATCCAGAATACACCGGTACGATCACACGCGAGATTCTCCATAGCCCTGCTGCGCTGGATCTTGAACAGATCAATGTTTTGCTCGAGCCGATGGGACTCTCAGCGTCGATTGTTTTTGGTTTTAATAATACCTATGCACTGGCGATGCGTGAAGAGCTTGCCGAGCAATTAAATATTCGCTCGATCTCGGATTTAAAACAGCATCCTCATTTGAGATTTGGTTTAACTCAAGAATTTATTGGTCGTCAGGATGGCTGGCCCGGCTTAAAGTCGCTTTATGGCCTGGGGCAAACAACTCCTCGCGGCATCGATCATGGTCTGGTCTATCAGGCCATTGAAGCTGAGCAACTCGATGTGATGGATGCCTATACAACTGATGCGATGCTTAAACGCTATCCCTTGAGAATCCTGCGCGATGATCTGGGCTATTTTCCCGCCTATGATGCCTTGCTGTTGTACCGCTCAGATGTGCCGACACGATTTCCACGGACCTGGCGTGCGTTGCAAACTTTGCAAAACGCAGTGTCTGCTCCAGCCATGATTGCCATGAATAGTCAGGCAGAGCAGGAAAAAATTGGTTTTGCCCGCATCGCACAGGATTTTTTGACTAAAGAAAAGGGCCCTGGAAATAGCCGTCATTTTCTGGGTCTTTTGTTTGCAGACGATTTCTGGCGATTGCTTGGTGAGCATGCACGGCTCGTGTTTGTATCACTCGCCCTCTCGATCCTGTGCGGTATACCTCTTGGCGTGTTGTGTTTTGAAATGCCTTTTTTTAAACAGCTTGTGTTGAGTTCTGTGAGCGTGATCAACACGATTCCCTCACTTGCACTTTTTGCCTTGTTTATCCCCTTGCTTGGGATGATTGGTGCTGCACCTGCGATTTGCGCACTCGTGCTTTATGGATTGTTGCCTATTGTTCGCAATACATACTCAGGATTAAGTGATATACCTGGTGATATTCAGGAAACAACAAGAATGCTCGGCTTAGGCCGGGCATACAGGCTCTACCGTATCGAGTTACCCATGTCATCTCGCAGTATTCTGTCAGGCATTAAAACCTCAGCGGTTCTGAACGTCGGCACAGCCACCATAGCGGCTTTTATCGGTGCAGGAGGTTTTGGCGAACGCATCGCACAGGGACTGGCTTTGAATGACAACGCTATGTTGCTTACGGGGGCGATTCCTGCGGCGGTATTTGCACTCTTGGTTCACGCAAGTTTTGAATTATCTGAGAAATGGCTAGTGCCCAAAGGCTTGAGACTTTCCGCTAAGCACGCAATGTCCGGGATGCCGGCTGATGATTGATTTCAATGATTACCGACCCTGGCCGAGCGCCCAGCGCTTGCTCCAGTGGCTGCAAGAGGCGCATCTCCTGACGCTCGCGTTATTCGATGATTTATCACCGGAGATGCTGGCGATTACGCCGAGCCCCAAGGTTAATTTGCCGCTATGGGAGTTTGGTCATGTCGGCTGGTTTAATGAATTATGGGTTCATCGACGCGGTGATCAACACAACACGTCTCTCCTGCTTGACTCGGATCGGTACTATGACTCTTCCAATGTGGCGCATGGCACAAGATGGGAATTAGCACTACCGGATCGCGCGCAAACCCGCAATTATCTGGTGAGTGTGTTTGAAAAAACGAGGGCCTTACTGAAAGAGGGGCTCGATGCTCAGACTGCCTATTTTATTCAGTTGGCTATTTACCATCAGGATATGCATAACGAGGCTTTCAGTTACACCCGACAGACCTTAGGTTACCCGCTCCCACTTATGCTTCAAGAAAGCTTTGAGCAAAAGAAAAAACAGGCAAACGCACTGAACAAATCGCTTGCGACAAATAAGGATCTTTATTTTCCATCAAGCTCGCTGGATTTGGGGGCGAGCAAGGGTCAGGGATTTTTCTTTGATAACGAAAAGTGGTCTCAGCAGGTTCAAATCGAGGCTTTTTCGATCTCCCCGCGGATGGTAACCAATCAGGAAATAGTAGATTTTTTAGTGGCAACCAGTGATGCCTTAGTGCCAGAGTACTGGAAGTGCATCGACGGTGTTTGGCATGAACGCAAGTTTGATCAATGGCGTGAACTCGAGCTCGAAGCGATTGCTGTTCATGTCAGTTATGATCTTGCGAGTGCTTATTGCGCCTGGTCGGATAGACGATTGCCCACTGAGGCTGAGTGGTTTTGTTTGCGAACTAGCCCCGCGAGTGATGCAGGTCTTGTTGCCCACTCTTTTTTGTGGGAGTGGACCGCCTCTGTCTTCGGACCCTTCAAGGGCTTTTCGCCTGACCCGTATCGTGATTATTCAGCCCCCTGGATGGATGGGCGTCATCAGGTGTTGCGCGGTGCGAGTTGGATGACCCCTGAGCGTCTTAAGCGACCAGGCTTTAGAAATTTTTACCAAAAAAATAGAGCTGATATTTTTTGTGGATTCAGAACTTGTGGTCTGTAATGGCTGCAGAGCGATCAAAATTGACAGGATTAAAAACATGACAACATCTGAAATACGACTGACCTCCCTGGCGCACGGCGGTGGCTGTGGTTGCAAAATCGCACCCGGTGTTTTGAGCGACATTCTAAAAGCCTCACCGATCAGAAATTTACCTGCGGCTTTACTTGCGGGTAGTGAAAATAACGAAGATGCGGCTGTTTATCTACTCAACCCAAACCAAGCGATTATTGCCACCACTGATTTTTTTACGCCTATTGTCGATGATCCCTATGATTTTGGACGCATCGCGGCCACAAATGCTATTTCAGATATTTATGCGATGGGAGGCCAGCCGATCTTTGCACTTGCCTTACTTGGGATGCCGATCAATGTCTTACCGGTCGAGGTCATTCAAAAAATCACCTCTGGTGGTGAAGCCGTCTGTGCAGCGGCAGGTATACCAATTGCTGGCGGTCATTCCATAGATACCGTTGAGCCAATCTATGGTTTGGTTGTGCTGGGTATCGTTCATCCGGATAAGCTCAAACGTAACAGCGGTGCGCGCGTAGGTGACAGTCTGATTCTGGGTAAGCCTCTAGGTGTCGGTATTTTAAGTGCCGCGCTGAAGCAGCAAAAACTTGATGCGGCAGGCTATGAGGCGATGATTCGCTATACGACAAAACTCAATACGCCTGGGGTTGCTCTGGCTGATATGCCTGGCGTCCATGCTTTGACTGATGTCACCGGCTTTGGGCTAACCGGGCACTTGCTAGAAATGTGTAGAGGTGCCAAGGTGCAGGGAGAGTTGAATTGGAAGGATATTCCCGTGATCCCTCAGGCTATTGATTTCGCCAGACAGAATGTTTACACCGGAGCCTCCACTCGTAATTGGGCAGGCTTTGGTTCAGAAGTGAAACTGGAGCAGGGTATTGAAGCGTGGCAACAAAATATTTTGACCGACCCTCAAACCAGCGGTGGCTTATTACTCGCGTGTGATCCCGCCTCAGAACAAGCTGTTCTTGAGCTATTTAAACAGCACGGTTTTGACGACGCGCGCAAAGTCGGGCAGGTGGTCGCTGGTCAAGGGGTTGTGGTTCGTTAGGGGCTGGATTTTTCAGTATGGTATCTGCCTGAATTGCATTTCCCCGAGCGACCACTTCTATGCCCCAAGAAATTGATTATGAATTTATGAAAAAGCAAGCCATCATTGATGGCTTGCTAAGCGCTCAAGCGTTTATTTCACCCATGTATTTTTATGATGCAATGGGTAGCCGCTTGTTTGAATTAATTACCACGGTGCCCGAGTATTACCCAACCAGAACTGAACAAGCGCTGATGGCGCTTCATCGGGACTCGATCGCGCGTGCGCTCGGTCCTGTCGATACACTCATCGATCTTGGTGCGGGTAATTGCCATAAAGCCAAAGAGCTTTTTTCAAGTATTCATCCTAAAAAATATCTCGCTATTGATATTTCCGAGGACTTTCTGGAAAACTCTTTGGCTCAACTTCGCGATGCTTATCCGGAAATTCAGATGTGCGCCATGGGTGCAGATCTTACAGCGCCTATCCGTCTCCCCGAGGAGATGAGAGCGGGAAGGAAAATATGTTTTTATCCTGGCTCCTCGATTGGCAACTTTGATCCAGCTCAAGCGATTAGTTTGTTACGCAATTTCAGATTACTGGTTGTTGAGGGTGAGCCAAACAATCAAGCCGGGATACTTCAAACAGGCTCTGGCGGGCTATTGATTGGAGTCGATCTGGTTAAGGACGATAAGATTTTGCATGCCGCTTATAACGATGAGCTGGGTATAACGGCTGCTTTTAATCGCAATATGCTCACGCATATCAATAGTTTGATTTCAAGTGATTTTAAACTTGCTGATTGGGGGCACGATGCCTTTTTTAATCAGGCGCTGTCCCGAATCGAGATGCATGTCTATGCGCGCCACAATGTGACGGTTACCTGGCCAGGAGGCGAGCGTCGTTTCATGTCAGGCGAGTCGATTCATACTGAAAATAGCTACAAATATCAGATAGATTTGTTTAAGGAAATGCTCACAGCGGCTGGATACTCTGACTCTCAATATTGGCTGGATCCGAAACAATGGTTTGGTGTGTTTTTGGCCCGGGCTTAAGCTTGCGTATGTATATTAAATACAACTCAACTCATCGATCAGCAGCTTGATTGCGTTGAATTCTCTTTCAGGCCTGATTAATTCCTGGCGACTTCGTACCGCCTTGGTTAATTCAACAAGATATGCCGGCTGTGACTGCGCGCGGATCAATAGTTTTGCAAGAGCAACGTCATCTTTAACAGGAAAAAATCCCGGATAATCATCGCCTAGCAAACCACGATTGCCTGCAATGTCCGAGGCGATCACAGGTATGCCCAGTGCGATGGCCTCGGATACGACGTGTGCGCCGCCCTCCATGATGCTGGAGATGACCATTAGATGGCTGCTCGCAAGCCAGCGCAGCGTATTTTGATGGCTGCGTTGACCAATCCATTTGTACCGTCTGTCCTGGCGTGAGAATTTGAGCGTCTCGGTGCTGAAGTTTTCTTGCATTGACATCCCAAGATGTATCACCTGTAGGGGAATTTCTTTAGGGATATGTTGCAAAGCGATGGCTGTACGCAATGGATCCTTTTCATCCCTTAAGTGGCCGATCACTGTCACCAGAAAACAGTTGCTATGTTTGGGTAGTACTTTGCCACATGTGATGGATTGATAAATGACTCTGCAGCGACTCCAGATGGGCTGCGGTATGCACTGTATCGCGTCAGGTTGCAGAAGGATAATTTGATCGGCGATTTCAAGTGAGGCAAGCGCTTGTTCATGATTTGCCGCCAGATCGCGATAGAGATCGGTGCCTGTCATGATCAGTACCAATGGTTTGACGGGATCGTTTTTTTTCCACGCGACCATCGCGTCATGACTGCGTGTCGCGTGCAGGGCGATCATGATGTCTTGATCTCCTGCACACCACTCGGTCTGAACTTCTGTTGCGTGTCCTGCCTCCTGTAAATGCCTAGCCCAGCGCAAAGCAGTTGTGCGATTACCGTGCAAAGTATTAGGTTTGGCCGGGGTGACGATGACGATCTTTTTTTTCGTCAGCGTCTGAGGCTTGGGTGCATTCACTTAAGATTACTCGGGTTTGACATTAGCGGTCTTGATCACTTGACCCCATTTCTGGATTTCTACTTTTAAGAATGCTGTGGCCTCATCGGCTGTGCTGCCTACAGGAATGATCCCAAGCTCAATAAAGCGCGCTTTGAGCTCAGGCGACTCAACAACCTCGTGGACCGCTTGGGCGAGTTTGTTGACGATCGCTGGTGGCGTGTTGCCAGGTGCGAGGAACATGACCCAGCTTGAGGCTTCGATAGCGGGACCACCCGACTCAGGCAGCGTCGGGACATCTTTGGCGGCTGGCAGTCTATCCTTGGCGAACAAACCGATGCCGTTGATTTTCCCACTGTTGACATGTTGCATCATGGAGCTTGGCACATCAACCAGCATCTGGATGTTATTGGCGACGAGATCCGCGAGCGCGGGCGCAGTGCCTTTGTAGGGAATATGCACCATCTCTACGCCCGCAGTGTGGGCCAGCAACTCAGAGGCCAGATGTGCTGCAGAGCCCACTCCAGAGGAACCATATGAGACTTTGCCTGGATTCGCTTTTGCGTAGGCAATCAGCTCCCCCACTGTTTTAGGTGCGAAGGCATTGCTCACGGTCAGGATTAAAGGAGAAATCGCAACAACAGAAATAGGGGACAGTGACTTGAAATGATCAAATGGCAGACGACCTTCGTACATCGTGGCATTCGCAGCATGAGCGGTCAGCACCGTCAGAAGTGTATAGCCGTCAGGACTTGCTTTGGCGACCATGTCGGCACCAATGATCGAATTCGCACCGGGCTTGTTTTCAACAATAATGGTCTGGCCCAGGAGCGTTTGCAAACGAGCCGTCACCATGCGGGTCACATTGTCTGTGAATCCTCCAGGCGTATAGGGCACAATCCAGCGAATCGGTTTCGAAGGATAGGTTTGTGCCGGTGCCTGTGCTTGTGTCTGTGCTTGTGTCTGTACTTGGGCCGTAGCGGCGCAAGCAAGCAAAGCCAAACCACAGCCCGCGACTAGTTTTTTCATTGTGATCATATGAATCTCTTTTTTAAGCTTAAGGCTGCGAAATCAGGTCGCACTCGTTGAAATTTACTTTGACCGATTTCTCAAGTCTCAGCTACGAAGAATACTTCCGAGCTTGCCAAGCCGCAAATCGGGAATTACCATGCTCGGGATCACCTCAACAAAGAAGGTAGGAGACAAGAATGACCGATCGCCGTGATTTTCTCATTTCATCCTCAGCAATAGCCGCGTCGGCCCTGTTGCCTGGCCTGGCAAGTGCCCAGTCCTTTCCTTCACGCACAATTAAATATATATGTCCATGGCCTGCAGGCGGCTCCACTGATGTTGTGATGCGGGCGCTGGCTGAGAGTGCTGGCAAAATTATGGGCCAGAGTGTGATTGTTGAGAGCAAGCCCGGAGCGGGCGGGACCTTGGGCGCGATTGAGTTGGTCAATGCAAAACCTGATGGCTATACCCTTGCACAAATTCCGGTCGGTGCGTTTCGTATTCCTCATATGCAAAAGGTGCAGTTCGACACGCTCACTGATTTCACCTGGATCATCTGTGTGACAGGCTATACGTTTGGCCTGGTGGTACCGGTCGAATCACCGATCAAAAGCATCAAGGATCTTGTGGCTTTTGCCAAGGCAAATCCTGAAAAGTTTACGTATGGCACGCCAGGAACAGGGACGAGTCCTCACCTGGCGGTCGAAGAGTTCGCACAACGCGCGGGTATCAAACTGTCTCAAATTCCATTTAAAGGTAGCGCTCAAAATTTACAAGCCGTCATGGGAGGGCATGTGATGGCAATGAGTGATTCGACAGGTTGGGGGCCTATGGTTGATGCAGGTAAGTTGAGATTGCTTGCGACCTACGGCAGCAAACGTACGACCCGCTGGCCAGATGTTGCCACGTTGACTGAACTTGGTTATGAAACGGTTTCTGACTCACCCTATGGTGTGTGCGGCCCCAAGGGCATGGATCCAAAGGTTGTAAAAATTATTCACGACGCGTTCAAAAAGACCTTGGACGATCCCGCAGTACTCTCGGCGTTTACTCAGTACGACCAGCCTGTCATTTATATGAATACCGCCGAATACACCAAATACGCAAAAGATAGTTTCTTTGCAGAAAAGGCGACCATTGAACGTTTGGGTATGGCTGGCAAGGATTAATTTGTCGATTGCTGCCAGAGACTAAGCCTCAGCGTTTGTGATGCGTTTTGGCTCGCCCATCACAAACCAGAGCAGACTCAGGAGCTGAAGTACGACCAGGCATACAAAGGCCGATCTCAAGGCCGCGGTATCGCTCATGCCGAATTGATTGAATGTATCGACAGCCACTCCAATTGCCCATTGGACTGCGAAGGTACCTACAAAAATCATCAGGTTTGAAGTGGTGAGCACTCTGCCTGCGACATGTCCGGGAAAGGCCAGAGCTGCCTGTGTCTGCAGTAAAAACATCGCTGGGATAACGGGTGCAAACAGCAACCAGCAGATCCAGGACTGCTGATCACGCCAGAGAATCATTGTCGCGAAAACGATAGGAATCCATATCAACGCAATCAGGGATTGTTTCTTCAG